>Ga0209060_10000096_pt1 | contig 238396 bp, 190 predicted proteins | sample Coa_R1_8_FD_187155 | JGI IMG/M metagenome (GOLD analysis project Ga0209060, IMG submission 187155) | Surface soil microbial communities from Centralia Pennsylvania, which are recovering from an underground coalmine fire - Coalmine... | ecosystem: Environmental > Terrestrial > Soil >...
AGCCCTTCTTGATGCTCCGTCCAAAGGTGCCTATTTCAATCATCACATCCGCGAGCACTTCCCCACCCATCACATCACGCGCTCTTCAACAGGGCTTTAGTCCAGTCCGAAATGTCCAAACTCCAGGTGGCGGCGAAGCCGCCAGAAATTCAAACTGAGAAACCGCCCTTTCGCGAAACGAATCTTCCTCATAGCCATTTCGATGTTATCATTCGATGCATGAACCAGTTCACGGCAAAGAAGTCCTTCCTATCGGAAACCGGGCCGATCCTTTATTACTACGTGCTCGCGGCTGCCATCCTGCGCATTCTGCCGCATCCGTGGAACATGGCTCCGGTCGGCGCGATGTTCCTCTTCAGCGCCGCGACGTTCCGCAGCCGTTGGGCCGGATGGATCGTGCCGCTGGTGGCGTTGATGGCCTCGGACTACGCCGTGATCCAGATTCTGTATCACGGCAAATTCCCGTGGTTCAGTCCCGCGACCTGGGCGTCGTTCTCGCTGGTGGGGTTGCTCGGATGGACGATGCGCTCGAAGATCACTGTGACGCGCGTCGCCGGCGCGGCCATCGGCGGGTCGATTGTGTTTTTCATCGCCAGCAACTTTGCGGTGTGGATGGGCGGACAATTCTATCCCCTGACGTTCTCCGGATTGCTGGCGTGCTACACGGCGGCGATTCCGTTTTTCGGCAACGACGTCGCCGGCAATCTGGTTTACAGCGGCGTGATGTTCGGATCGTATCGATACCTGGTGGCTCGCGGCGTGATCGCGCGGCGCGACGCGCGCCCGGTCGCCGTACGAGCGTAACAAATCCAACAAGGAAACAGCCGCGTGCGCATCTGCTCCCTGCTGCCCAGCGCCACGGAAATTGCGTTCGCGCTGGGACTCGGTAACTCCGTCGTGGCGGTGACGCACGAGTGCGATTATCCCGCGGCCGCCAATTCTCTTCCCCGCATCACGCGCACGCCGATCCGTTGCGACATGGATAGCCGCGCGATCGACGACGCCGTGATGGACGCGGCGGCGCGGAGCGAATCGCTGTATCAAATCGACATGGAGTTGATGCGAAGTTTGGCGCCCGATCTGATCCTGACGCAGCAACTTTGCGAAGTGTGCGCGGTGTCGGAAGGCGAAGTGCGGCGGGCGTTGGCGGGGTTGCCGAATCAGCCGCGCATCGTGAATCTCGAGCCGCGATCGCTCGAGGGCATCTTGGAAAACATCACCCAGATCGGCGACGAAACCGGAACGCGCGCGAAAGCCGTTGAGGTTGTCACGGCGTTACGCGGGCGAATCGAGCAGGTGCGCGCACGCGCTGCGGCGCTTCCGCGCCCGCGCGTCTTTTGCATGGAATGGGCCGATCCCATTTTTTGCGGCGGCCACTGGATGCAGGAACTGGTGGAACTCGCCGGCGGCCGCGACGATTTGAGTCTGCGGCATCGTCCCTCCGTTCGAATCCCTTGGCAGAACGTAGTGGATTTTGCGCCCGAGGTGCTCGTGCTCACTTGCTGCGGCTTCGATGTGGAACGCATGAAGCGCGAGGTCGATGTGCTGGCGCGCAATCCGCGTTTCCACGATCTCCCCGCCGTGCGCGCCGGACGCGTTTACGTGACCAATGCCATGGCCTACTTCAGCCGTCCGGGTCCGCGAATCGTCGACAGTCTCGAGATTCTCGCGCACCTCATTCACCCGGACGTTTTCCCCGATCCCGGGTATCTAAACGCGTTCGCGCAGGTCGCGACTGTTCTCGCATGACGAAAACCTACGCGCTTTTCTGGAGCGGCGGCAAAGACTCGCTGCTGGCGCTCGACCGCGCGCAGCGCGCCGGTCTCAACGTTACGCATCTGGTCAACGTTTATGAGGGCAATTCCGGCCGGGTGCGATTTCACGGCGTGCGCCGCGCGTTGATTCAAGCGCAGGCCGATGAGCTGGGTATGAAGTTGGTCCAAGCGCACACGCATCCCGAAAACTTCGAAGGCGCTCTGGCGCGTGCGTTCTCCGCGCTGAAGGAATCGGGCATCGGTGGAGTGGTCTTTGGCAACATCCATCTCGCCGACATCCGAGCGTGGTACGAAGAGCGCACCGCCGCCGCGGGATTCGAACATGTCGAACCGCTTTGGGGCGACCCGCCGTCGACGCTGGTGCGTGAGTTTGTCGATCGCGGCCATCGCTCGACGATCGTTAGCGTAAATCTCGGCTGCGGACAACGCGAGTGGCTGGGCCGCGAGTTCGACGCTGGGCTAATCCGCGATATCGAATCAACGGAAGCAGATCCGTGCGGCGAGCGCGGCGAGTATCACAGCTTTTCGCATGGCGGTCCGCTGTTTCGCGCGCCGTTAGCAATGGACGTCGAGGGAAAATTGGAAATTGAGAATCACTTGATTCTCGATTTTGGATTGAATGGGAAATTACACGAAGCGCTGGCAGAAAAAATCAGGGAGCAAGTGGAACGTGCGGAGCATCTGCTTTCGCTGGTGCCGGCGGAAAAGCTGGCGTGGAAACCGGCCTGGGGGTCACCCGCCTTTACGATCGCCGAGCTACGCGATCACCTGCACGGCACACTCTCCGGATTTCTGGCCGTACTCTGCAAGGCGTATCCGGATCGCATGAACAGCTCGGGCCTCCGCGACGCCCCACTTTCGCTGCGCGAAATGTGGACGCACATCGAAGCCGGGATGCGCCACATCTCGGATCAAGATCTGGCACGCCCCATTCCCACCGTCTTTGTGCCGCGGGGCGAAACGGTTTTGACGCTGCTGCTGGGAAACCTGGAACACTTCATCAACCACAAACATCAACTCTTCGACTACCTGAAAGCACTCGGAATCTCCGTGGCCACCGAAGATCTTTACCGCTTGCGTGGTAAAGACTAGTGAGTGGCGCGCTCAGCCTTACACAAACGCGATAAGAACAGCGCGGCGCATACAGCGCCGTAAGCCACGCGGCCGACCTGGGGCAACATGGCGGGAGGCTGTTCTCCGCGATGCCGCTCGTTTAAGGTTCCGCTGTTCATGTCTTACTAGACGTAATGACGGGGGAATTGTTAGCTACGATTACGCGGCGCGTGTGAAAAGTTGTTGTAGGACAGGCATCCTTGCCTGTCCCTTTCGAAATTCGACGTTTCAAAGCCTCTTAAGCCGCCCGCGACCGTCACAAGAACTTCGCGACCACTCCCGAGATTCGCGTCCAGTTCTGAGCCTCTTCGGTGAGTTGCTTCTTCCCTGCTTTGGTGATGCGGTAAAAGCGCGCCTTCCGGTTGTTCTCCGAGACGCCCCAATCGGAGTCGATCCAGCCCATTTGTTCGAGTTTCAACAGCGCCGGGTAGAGCGTTCCTTGATTCAACGCCAGCGCGTCGCCGGACGTTTGCTCAATTCGCCGCGCGATTCCCCAGCCATGCTGCGGACCCAAGCCGTCAAGCGTGCGCAGAATCATCAGCGCGAGCGTTCCGTGCAAAACGTCGGACTTGCTCGGGGGTTTGCTATTCTTCACGGAGCACCACCATTGGTTCCACCACCGTCGCGCGCCGCGCCGGCAGATAGGACGCGGTCGTGGCTACGGCAATCAGCAGTACGGATGCGGCCGCGTAAGCAACCGGATCGAATGTTTCCAACATGAAAAAAACAGATACCGTGAGTTTCGATAACGCTAAGCAGAGCGGAGTTCCGACCACGACTCCCCACATAACGTGCCGGACGGATCTGTTCAGGACCAAGCCAAGTACGTCGAAGCGCGTTGCGCCTAATGCGATACGAATGCCCAGTTCCCGCGTCCGTTGCACCACCGCAAACGCCACCACGCCGTATAGCCCAATGCATGTTAGCGCCAGCGCCAGCAGCCCGACTCCGGAAGCCACGTTGCTGGCGATCTCATAGGGATAGGTCTGCATCCAGGCCACGTTCCGCAGGATTCGTGGCTGGCAGGAATTGGACGCGTCGATGTCGGCGCAAAGGTGTTGGAGTTCGGTGATCATCGGTGGGACCGGAGCTTGCAGCCGCGCGATCAGACCAAAGTTGCGCGCATCTCCAGGGACGGCCGGGAAATAGACGGAGGTCGAATCGTTACCCATGTAGAGTGCGCCACTGGCGACGTCCCCAACAACGCCGACCACCTGAAATACGCCGGCCGCAAAGCGGTCGCCTGGATTTGGCGCGCCCACTTGGAACACTTTCCCCAGCGGATCAGCATTTCCGAAAAGACGCTGCGCCGTAGCTTCACTGATGAGCGCGACACGAGCGCCGGCGGTCAGTTCCTGGCGAATAAAGTTGCGACCTCGGGTCACAGGAATTTCCAAAGTCGCAAAGTAGTGATCATCCACATAGCTATATCCGAGCGGCTGGGCCTGGCCATTCGCCAAGCCGGGCAGCACGTTGAGGCTGCCGTAAAGCGGCGTGCGCCAAACCTCCGTCACCGACAATACGCGAGGATCGCGTTTCAGCCGCTCGATCAGCTTAGCCTTGGGACCGTCGAAGCGCACGTCGACCAGCGCATCGAGGTTGTAACCGGGATAAATGCCGGCCACGTGTTGAGCGTTGCGCATGAGCAAAGCGGCCAGCACCATCAAGATCAGGCTGGCGGCAACCTGACTCGTCACCAGCAAGTCGGTAATCCGCCGCGGACGGGATCTCAGACTGATCGCCGCGCCTTCTTGCTTGATTCCGCGCGCTAGATCCAACGAGGTTGCTTCCAAAGCCGGCGTCAGGCCGAACGCGATGCCGGCTCCGATCCCAATCACGGCCGTGTAGGCGAAGACGCGCCAGTCAATCGTGAGCGGGTGAAAGGAATAGCCAAGCTTCGTATAGACCTGGAAGACATAACCATGAATGGCATGAATCGCACCCTGCGCCATCGCGTACCCGGCGGCCGTGCCGGCCAGGGAGAGCAGCAGACTCTCAGTGAGGAGTTGCCGCACGAGTCTCCCTTTAGATGCGCCCATCGCCAGACGGATGGCGATCTCCCGCCGCCGCGCCGAGGCGCGAGCCAAAAGGAGGTTCGCCAGATCGGCACAGGCGATCAGGAGGACCAGTCCGAACAGCACAAAGACCGGAACGATCACCAACAGCAAATCCGGGCGCATCGGAACGTAGGTAGCCCGCGGATAGAAAGAAACGTCGACGATCGCGCTGCCGGCTGGATGACGCCCATTCAATCCCTGAACCAGGCTGAGCATCGAGTCGTGGGCTTGCGCCACGGCCACCCCGGGCTTGAGCAGTCCACCAATGAAGAATGCGTGGTTTTCCTGATCGGCCAAGCCACCGCCGACCACATCGTCGAACATGGCCAGGGGAATCCAAAGATCCGGCAACACCGGAGACGTGCCGCTGAATTCCGGATCGGCAACGCCGATCACTGTGAACACGCGCCGGCGAACCCGCAGGGTCTTGCCAACCACGAAGGCATCGCCGTGAAAGATGCGCTGCCATCCACTGTTGCTCAGCACCAGCACAGCGTCACGGCCCGGAACGGCATCGTCGGAAGGCAGAATCGGGCGACCCATAATAGTCTTGCCGCCGAGCAACAGAAAATAGTTGCCCGAAACGAAAACCGCATGCGCTTCAAATGGTTCGGGATCGAGCACGCGGATATCATTACCGGCATACGCATAGAGATCCCGGAAGGCGTTACTGCTCTTCCGGACCTGCTGGTAGTCCGCGTAACTCCAGAGGTGCGAACCTCGCGCGCGGGCGCGAATGGCGTTCAATTCGAAGTTGCGATCCGCGTCGGGGATCGGAATGGGCTTCAGAACATAGCCGTCGAAAAAGGTAAACAGCGCGGTGTTGGCGCCGATGGCCAGGCTCAGGATAGCGACGGCTGTGAGCACAAATCCGGGACTCTTGGACAGAGTGCGGCGGGCGTACATCATGTCCTGGCGAAGCGCGTCGAGCCACGCGAAGCCGCGCGTGTCGCGGTGGGCCTCCTTGGTCTGCTCCACACCGCCGAAGGATCGCAACGCGGCGTAGCGGGCGTCTCGCTCGGTCATGCCGCGGCGGACGTTCTCGGCCATCGCCAGTTCCAAATGCGCCTCAATCTCTTCGTTGAGGCGGTCATCCATTTCGCGGCGGCGAAACAACCAGCGCAGACGAGACCACAGAATCCGGAGTCCCTGCATATGCGGCTCTCCTTTTGGCTTCCAACAGGAGAATAGCGCGACTCCTGTTGGGAGTCAACAGGAAAGTTTGGGTAAGGCTGTCGATCCCTAGGCCTCGTCCGTCGACGTCTCCCTCTGGACGAGCCGGCTCGAAGTCCGCGCAAGCGGACGACTGACAGTAGCCCACCGATTCATCGGTGGGAGCGCTCAGAAACGAGAAGGGAGTCCGTGAAACGGACGACTGAGCTGTGGGCCTGATACGGATTCTCAGTCGTCCGTTTCACGGACTGAACGCACCCGCGTTCGGGTCCCACCGATGAATCGGTGGGCTATTTTCGCAGCGTCCGTTTCACGGACGGCCACACGGATGCCTAGTGCAAATACCAATCGGCCGAAGGCAGCAACTTAAACGCCGATGACCGCGCAGAGTTCACGCACTGCATCGGCGCTCTTGTGCAGTCCGGCGGACTCCTCGGCGGTGAGTTTCACTTCCACAACTTGCTCCACGCCCGCGGAGCCGAGCTTGCACGGCACGCCCACGTAAAGGCCCTTGATTCCGTACTCGCCTTCCAGGAACGTGGCGCAGGGCAGGATTTTCTTTTTGTCCTTGAGAATCGCTTCGACCATGTCCACCACGGCCGACGACGGCGCGTACCAGGCGCTGGTTCCCAAGAACTGCACGATCTCCGCGCCGCCGTTGCGCGTGCGATTGACTAGTCGCTCGATGGTCGCGGCGTCCATGAGCTCGGTGATCGGGATTCCCGCCACCGTCGAGAGGCGCGGCAGCGGAACCATGGTGTCGCCGTGGCCGCCCATCACGAAGGCGTTGACGTTTTCCACCGACACTTTCAGTTCCTCCGCGATGAAGGCGCGGAAGCGTCCGGAATCGAGCACGCCGGCCATTCCGATCACGCGATTTTTCGCGAATCCCGCGAGGCGATACACCGCCTGACACATGGCGTCGAGCGGATTGGTGACCACGATGATGATGCAATTCGGCGAATACTTCACGACTTCGCCGGTGACCGCTTTCATGATGTTGTAGTTGATGTTCAGCAAGTCGTCGCGCGACATGCCGGGCTTGCGCGGCAATCCCGCGGTGATCACCACGACGTCGGAGCCGGCCGTGGGCGAGTAGTCGTTGGTCGATCCGGTAACGCGGGAATCGGTTTCCTCGATCGCGCCTGCTTCGAGCATGTCGAGCGCTTTTCCGGCGGGCACTTTTTCCAAAATGTCCACCACGACGACGTCGGCCAATTCCTTGTCGGCGATTCTTTGGGCCGTGGTCGCGCCTACGTTGCCGCTGCCTACTACAGTCACTTTCTTCCGCATGTTTTCTCCTTAGAATTTCGATAATTTCGCAGAGAAAATTATACCGCGACGGGCTTGTCCGCCGTCGCCGACTTGTAAATCGCTTCGATCAACTTCATGTCGCGCAATCCTTCTTCGCCCGGTGTGCGCGGATCTTTGTTTTCGAGAATGCACTGCGAAAAATGGTCGGCCTCGCGCGTGAATTGCTTGGGCGAAGCGTCGTCGACGGGCGTGTCGATATCGAGTCCCGCGGCGAGATGCGCTTTGAAGCGCAATCCGTCGTAGCTGTAGGCCGGATCCATCTGCACCCAGCCTTTCGTACCGACGGCTTTGAAGAAATTTCCGCAGTTGGAACCGTAACTGGTGGCGCATGTCGCGACCACGCCCGAAGGAAAGCGCATGTTCCAAAAAACATTTTCTTCCACTTCCGTGAAGCGGCCGTCCGGCGACACAACGGAACTGCTCGCCGAAAGACTGCGCGGTTCTTCGCCCGTCAGGTAGCGGCAGGCGTTCAGGCAATAGATGCCGACGTCCATCAGCGGTCCGCCACCGGCCAGTTTTTTCGTCAAGCGCCATTCGCCTTTGGCGATGTTGAATCCGAAAGTCGCCTCGATGAATCGCAAATCGCCGATCGAACCGTCGTGACAAATCTGCACGGCGCGCAAGTGCGTGCCCTGATAGCGGCAGCGATAGGCGATCATTAATTTGCGCTGCGCTTGCTTGCACGCCGCGACCATCTGCTCGCATTCGCGAACGGTGTTGGCCATCGGCTTTTCGGACAGCACGTGTTTGCCGGCGCGCGCCGCGCGGACCGTGTACTCGGCGTGCATGCCGTTGGGCAGCGCGATGTACACGGCGTCAATGTCGGGATTCTTGGCGATGTCGTCGTAATGGCCGTAATCGTAGATCGCCGACGTGGACACGCCATACAGCGCGGCGGTTTTCTCCGCTTTGTCGCGATGACCGCTGACGATCGCGACGATGCGCGAATTTTGCGTGCCGGCGATTCCCGGCATGAATTGATTGAGCGAAATGCGACCGAGTCCCACGATGCAGTAGCCGATTTTGCGCGCGGGCGCTTGCGCGCGAATTACGCTCGGCAATAGAGTTGCGGCAGCGGTAGTTTTCAGGAAGTCGCGACGAGTGGACATGTCGCGATTCTAACAGGGTTAGTTCTTGCCGTTGCGGCGGATCAGGTCGTCCGCGATCTTCACCAATGCGTTCACGTTCTCGGTGGTTTCGTGAACGCGGGCATTGGTTTCATCGAGCCGCGCTCGCTGTTCATCGAGGCCCACTCGGAGTTCTTTAAAACCAGCCCGGAGCTCTTTGAAGCCAGCTTCCATTTCCTGGCGCGTTTGGGTCACAACGCCCGCTAGTTCGCCCATCTTCCCAGACAGGAAGGTGTGCGATTGCAACAGCGCGCCAATCTGCTCGTTGTGGTGCGCCTGCATTTGCAACATGTACTCGATCGTCTTCTCGACGTCCATGCGCCGATCTTACCATAGCGCACCTTGCTATACTGACCCCATGAGTGAGGCCGCGACGGTGACGTTCGACCGCTTTTGGGAAACGCCGTGCGGCGACACGCTCACCGAAGCATTGCTGCGCCGCGCCGCCGCGACTCCGCGCCACGTGCATCTCCATTTGCGCCAAGACGACGGCACGGACGTCGCATTCACGTATGCGGAAACGCTCGCGGGCGCGCGATCGGCCGCCGCCGCACTCCGCGCGCTGGGTCTGAAGCCCGCCGAAACGGTCGCGATCATGCTGCCGACGTGCCGCGAGTTTTTTTTCACGTTTCTCGGCACACTTTTTGCCGGCGGAATTCCCGTGCCCATCTATCCGCCGATTCGCGCCGATCAAAGCGAGGAATACGCGCGGCGCCAATCAGGAATTTTGCGTAACGCCGAGGCGCGCGTGCTCGTCACGTTCAAGGAAGCGGAGCGTCTCGCCAAGCTTCTCGACATTCCTTCGCTGCGCGCGGTCGTGCTGGGCAGCGACCTGGCAAGCACCAACGCCGGGGAAGATTATCGCGCGCAACCCGACGACGTCGCGCTGATTCAATACACCTCCGGTTCCACCGGCGACCCCAAAGGCGTCACGCTGACGCATCGCAATCTTGTGGCGAACGTGCGCGCCATCGGATATGGCGTGGGCGTGCGTCCTGACGATGTGGTGTGCTCGTGGCTGCCGCTCTATCACGACATGGGATTGATCGGCTGCTGGCTCTTCTCCATTTATTTTGGACTCGAGCTGGCGGCGATTTCGCCGCTGGCGTTTCTGCGGCGTCCCGAGCGCTGGCTGTGGATGTTTCACCATCGGCGCGGGACGCTCTCGCCGGCGCCGAACTTCGGTTACGAATTGTGCGTGCGAAAGATCAAGGATGAAGCAATCGAAGGACTCGATCTCTCGTCGTGGCGTGTGGCGCTGAATGGCGCCGAGCCGATCCATCCCGCGACGCTCGACCGCTTCATCGAGCGCTACTCGCGCTATGGCTTTCGCGGCGAGTCGATGATGCCGGTCTATGGACTCGCGGAAAATTCCGTGGCGCTCTCGTTTTCGCCACGCGGAACGGCTCCACGTATCGACGTAGTGGATCGCGCGGCGTTCGAGCTGCGCGGCGAAGCGCGGCCCGCCGGCGAAGTCGCGGGAAATTTGCGGTTCGTCTCGGCAGGGCGCGCGTTGCCGGGTCACGAGATTCGCATCATCAACGACAACGGCGAGGTCATTGGCGAACGTCGCGAGGGACAAGTGCAATTCCGCGGCGCGTCGGCGATGCAAGGCTACTATCGCAATCCCGAAGCCACTACATTGGCGATGGATGGGGATTGGTATCGCACCGGCGACCTCGGATATTTTGCGGAAGGCGATCTCTTCATCACCGGGCGCACCAAAGATTTGATCATTCGCGCGGGACGCAACGTGCATCCACAGGAATTGGAACGGCTCGCGGCGGAGGTTGAGGGCGTGCGGCAAGGATGTGTCGCGGCGTTCAGCGTGCCGGATCGCGAAGCGGGCACCGAGAGTGTGGTGATTGTCGCGGAAACGCGCGAGAAAAACGCCGCGCGGCGGCGCGCGATTGAAGCAGAAATAAAACTCCGCGTCGGTGCGGGCGCGATCTCACCTGATGTTGTGCTCGGCGTCAGACCAAACACCATTCCGAAAACGCCAAGCGGAAAACTGCAGCGAGGTGCATGCCGGCGGTTGTACCTGCAAGACGCACTCGACGAACCGAGTGTTCCCACCTGGATACAAATCATGAGACTGACGTTTGCGAAAGGGTTACGGTTTTTTCACCGTAAAGACGAACTAACGAGAGGCTAATGGTTTTATCAACGCAGAGAACGCAGAGACGCAGAGAAAAACCAAGCCAAGGTCTTCTCTGCGTCTCTGCGTCCTCTGCGTTAACAAAACCGCCGGTATGAAGACTAACGACATCACGGGAGCAATCATTGGGGCGGGAATCGAGGTGCATCGAGCGCTCGGCCCAGGATTGCTTGAATCCGCCTACGCGCAATGCCTGTGCCACGAACTTCGCCTCCGAGGATTCGGTTTTGTTCGTGAGCACGCCGTGCCGATGGTGTACAAGGGAATGCGCCTCGATTGCGGTTTTCGCGTCGACCTATTGGTCTCCGATCTCGTCGTGGTGGAAGTCAAAGCCATCGAGAAGATCCTGCCGGTTCATGAAGCGCAACTTGTGACATACCTTCGGTTGGGCGGCTGGAATGCCGGACTGCTGCTAAATTTCAATGTGTCGGTTCTCACTGAAGGCGGCATTCGACGGAAAGTTCTGGGCCTCGAGGAGGAAGAGTGATTCGCTTTCTGGTTTCCTCATCGTCGGAAGCACGCCTCGCGGCCGCCGCCGATTTCGTGCGCCGATTTCCGCCCGCTTCCGAGTTGACGATCGTGGGACCGTCGCGCGATGCCATCGACGATTTCGCACGGACCCAATCGGGCAAAGCCACGTTTGGATGGCATCGGTTTACGCTGCCGCAATTGGCCAAGCGCCTCGCCGCACCGGGACTCGGCGCCCGAGGACTGGCGCGCGCCACCGCCGTAGGTGCGGAAGCGGTCGCGGCACGCGCGGCGTTTCTGCTGCACAAGGAAGCGCGACTTCCCTACTTCGCTCCGGTCGCCGATTCGCCGGGCTTCGCGCGGGCGCTGGCGTCAACGCTCCAGGAATTACGCATGGCGCGCATCGCACCAATGGATCTGGTGCGCGACAACACCAAGATCGAAGCATTCCCCGCTCTGCGCGATCTCTCCTGGCTGCTCGAGCGATTCGAAGAACAGTGCCGCACGGCGGGCATCGCGGATTGGCCGGCGCTTCTTGAGGTGGCGCAAGAAACCTGCGCTACATCTCCGCCGCGCGAGCCGGTGTTGCTGCTCGACGTCGCGATCCACACACCGGCGGAACGCGAATTTCTGAAGGCGTATCTCACCGCCGCGCCCGACGCGTTGGTCACGGTTCCCGAGGGCGACACGATCACGCGAGAATCCGCGGAATCGCTTGGGGCAACGGAAATCGCCGCGCCTCCGCAACGCCCGGCGTCGCGGCTGGAACGATTGCGCGCGTATTTGTTCTCCACTGAAGCGCCGCCGGAAGACTCGGCGGACGAAGACAGCGCCGTGACGCTTTTTTCCGCGCCCGGCGAAGGACGCGAGTGCGTTGAGATCGCGCGTCGAATCTTGCAGGAGTCGCGGCGCGGCGTCCCGTTTGACCGCATGGCCGTGTTCACTCGATCGAGCGAGTCGTACGCGGCGGTGCTGGAGACGGCGCTCGATCGCGCCAAGATTCCGGCGTACTTCGTGAGAGGAGCCCAGCGGCCGAATCCCGCGGGACGTGCGTTTCTCGCGCTGCTCGGTTGCGCGGTGGATCACTTGTCGGCACGGGCATTCTCGGAATACTTGTCGCTGAGCCAAGTGCCGCGTCCCGACGCCGCGGGCGAGCCGCCCAAAACGCCGCCCGAATGGACCGCGCCGCAAGATCTTCGCGAGGAAGACGCGCCGCTGCCCGAGCCCTCCTTCAAATCCGATGAAGTGGCCGAAGATGACGATGAGCAGCCGAGTCTCGATGGATCGCTGCGCACGCCGTGGAATTGGGAAAAACTTTTGGTAGAAGCGGCGGTGATCCAAGGCGCCGATCGCTGGAAGCGCCGCTTGACGGGTTTGGAATTTGCAATTTGCCAGAAGATCAAGCATGCGGATTCCGAAGAACGCCGCTTGATGTTCGACCGTCAACGGCGCAACTTGCGACATCTGCAAAAGTTCGCGATCCCGATCATCGAAAAACTTGAAGCGTTGCCGAAAGAAGCGGCTTGGGGCGTATGGCTCGACGCGCTCGCGGCGCTCGCGCCGATGGCGTTGCGCGCGCCCGAAGGCGTGCTCGCACTGCTCGCCGAATTGCGCCCGATGAGCGAGATGGGACCGGTGACGCTGGCCGAAGTCCGCGAAGTATTGCGGGCGCGACTGGCGTCGCTGCCGCAAGATCCGCCGGAGAATCGCTACGGGCGCGTTTTCGTCGCGCCCGTCGACCGGGCCCGCGGACGCGTCTTCGATGTGGTTTTTATTCCGGGACTCTCCGAGCGAATGTTCCCGCAAAAGTTGCGAGAAGACCCGCTGCTGCTCGATGGTCCACGCATCGCGCTCGGCCCTTTCGCGGCGCTCGCCAGTCAAGACGTACGCGCGGGCCGCGAACGTTTGCTGTTGCGCTTGGCGGCGGGCGCGGCGCGGGAGCGGCTGTACCTCTCGTATCCGCGCATGGACCTCGGCAACTCCCGCTCGCGCGTGCCGTCGTTCTACGGCCTCGACGTGATGCGCGCGGTCACCGGCGAAGTGCCCGACTATCGACGCCTGGAGCGTCAAGCCACCGAGACCGCGCACGCGCGACTCGCTTGGCCCGCGCCTGCCAAACCCATGGACGCCGTCGATGAAACCGAATACGACTTGGCGGCGCTCCATCCCGCGCTGCTGCCCCAGGCACAATCAAAAGGTCGCGCGCGATTTCTCTTGGAGCTGAATCCGTCGCTGGCACGCGCCTTGCGCTCGCGTCACACGCGATGGGAAAGTCCCAAGTGGACGCCCAGCGACGGCTTAGTCTTACCGAATCATTCGCCGGCTTACGCCGCGCTCGAGAAAAACCGGCTGAAGGCCCGCGCGTATTCGCCGTCGGCGCTCCAGAAATTCGCGCTCTGCCCGTACCAGTTTTTTCTGGCCTCGATTCTGCATCTCGAGCCGCGACCCGACGCCGAACCGATCGCCGAAATGGATCCTGCGACGCGCGGCAGTTTGTTCCATAAGGTTCAATCGCGATTGCTGCGGCGATTGAACGAAGCGCAGCGGCTTCCGGTGGACGCCCAGAATCTGGCGGCCGCGGAACGCGACCTCGACGACGTGTTGAACGAAACGGCGGCCGAGGAAGCGGAAAATCTTGTGCCCGCGATTCCCGGCGTGTGGGCCGCGGGTGTCGAGACGATGCGCGCCGATTTGCGCGGATGGTTGCGATTACTCGCGGAGTCGGGCGAACAATGGCTGCCGGTGTATTTCGAATTTGCTTTTGGCTTGGCGCGATCGACCGACGCGGGCGCCGACACGCGCGATCCCTGCTCGGTGGAGCAGCCCGCGCGGCTCGCCAGCGGTCACTTGCTGCGCGGAGCCGTCGATTTAATCGAAGGACTCGTCGATCCCGCCACCCGCAAAGCGCAAACCTTGCGCATCACCGATCACAAGACGGGCGTGAATCGCACGAAAGAGAACTTGCAATTCGGTAACGGCGAAATGTTGCAGCCGTCGTTGTACGCCGTGGCGGTGGAGAGCGTGTTCCCTGAAGTAAAAGTGCGCGAATCGCTGCTGAGTTACTGCACATCGGCCGGAGGATTCTCGCGCCGCGTGGTGCCGGTGAACGAGGAGTTGCGCACGCGGACCACCGAAGTGCTTTCGGCCATCGACGACGCGATCTCCAGCGGATTCCTGCCGCCGGCGCCGCGCAAAGGCGCGTGCCATTGGTGCGATTTTCGCGCCGTCTGTGGACCATATGAAGAAACACGTTGGTTGTTGAAGCGGGAAAAACCGCCGCGCCTGGAGTTGGAAGACTTAGTGTGGCTGCGCGGATTGCCATGATCCGCGGGCGTCGAGCATTCTTCGCGCGGTTTCCGCCGAGTCGTGGACGCGCAGGAACAACGCCTTTCCCGCGGTTTGCGAATTGGCGAGAAGATACTCCAGCGATTTGTCGGCGCCGTCCATGCTCCAGCGGCTGCATTTCGTCTTTCGCGACGCCAATCACCGTGACCACGCGTTTGTCGTTGACTAACGAAATGCCGCCGGCAAATGTGAACATGCGGCAAGATGAACCCAACCGGCTACCGGCGACTAGCAGACAGACCGTCCTTCCTAGGCCGAAAGTTGCGCAGAAAGGTGACATTGAGTCCTGCCCCTCCGTACTCCCTCTATGTAGAATCAATCGCTTAGGGATGGCATCTGATTTGCTCTACAGTAGGCGGATCTGCGAGGCCGGTTACAACTGGGCGGCCCGAGACCGAGGAACTAAAATGTCAATGGAAATGAAACCGACTTTCGATCTACCGTCCTTCGTACGGACGTTGATTAGCGCCAGTCCCGGCCCCCTGTCGATTCCGTGGACCACAACGCAGATCGATAACGAAGTGACGCAAGTGCAGCGCAACATGTCGCGCGACGCGCACACGCGCTTCCAGCAAGTTCGCTACATGAACAGCTTGAATCGCTTGCAGCAGTGCCTGAAGACCTGCGAGCTGCCCGCCGATCTCACGCCGCGCGAACGCCTGGCGTTCAAGACGCTGAGTCAGGCGCTGAGCACGAACCAGCACGCCGCGGAACTGACCACGCTGCTCGATCAGGTCACGCTGCCGGAAGGATTGTTCGCCACGTCCGGGCTGAATTTGCAGCGGATGGCGAGCTAGAAAAATGGTCGCCGGTTGCCCGTTTCCAGTGGCCGGTTTTTTCCGGCCACCGGCGATCGCAACCGGCAACCAGTTAGATCCCGCTCGATTTCTCCACCTGAATCTTGTAAAGCACCCTCACTTCACCCGGTTGGCGATACGGGTAAACATCCTGCCCCAAATACTTCTTGGCCATTTTGTTGATGTGCTCGTCCGCGCCCTTTTCCGTGGAGTCGACCACCCGTCCGCGAATCTCCACGTAGCGATACGGATTTTGGGGATCGCTGATGGCCAGCGATACGCGCGGATCGCGGCTCATGTTCTTGTCTTTCACGCGCCCGCGCGCCGTATTCACCAGCACGTGCGTGCCGTCGAAGTCCACCCACACGGGAGTCACTTGCGGACTGCCGTCGGGCATCAAAGTTGCGAGGTTGGCGAAGGCTTGTTTCGTGAAAAGATCCTGAAATTTTTCCATCATGTAGCTATTTTACGTTAATTCCACGCCCCGCTGGCGGGCGCGGCGGTCGCGGCGTTGTCAGAACCATTCGCGGTAGCGAATGGACTCGCTGGCGTCGGCATCGCAGATGACCTTCCGTCGAACGCGGGATGGTCCGGGTTTTGCGTTGATTAGAACCGTCGGTGCGTTCGCGGAAGGCCAGCGAGCCCATTCGCTACCGCGAATGGTTCTGACAACGCAACCCAACCAGCGTGCGAATTAGACAGACCGGCGCTAGAGAAACTTCACGCCATAGGAAAACTCGGTGCTTTGCGACAGCGGCGCGGCGCGCACGATGATGGATTTGGTCTCCATGTCGGTCGATTCCGGCCGATAGTGCATCGTCACGAACACGGTTTCGTGCAGCGCATAACGCTTGGAACTGCGGAATCCCAGGCCGCCGCGCGACAAGTTCACGGGATCGATCACTTCACAGACATTATCGGATTCGCGGCGGATGCGCGCGCGCGTCTTCATCTGGATTCGCCGCGAAGTCCGGCGCTCGGGTCCGGAGATCGGCGCTTCGACCGGCGCCACCGCCTCGGCCTCCGCGATGCCTTTCACTTCCGGGACAGGAGCGGGAGGCACAGGCGCGGGCGCTGCCGCGGCAACTGGCGCCGGCGCCGCTGCCGCCGCCGGAGAGGCGAACAGGCTCAAGTGAATCGCGCGTTCCGACGGTTGCAATCCGGCGCTGACGTCTTCGCCCTTCAGCGCGCGCGACAACTTCTCTAAGCCTTGGAGATATTTTTGCTGATTGAACCGCTTGCCGGCATCGCGCACCGTGAGACCGCGAACGCGCGCGATCTCCGACTCGACTTTTGCGGCGCGATCGTCCGCCGCCGCGGCGAGTGTGCCGGCGAACGCGCCTAAATCGAAACTGTCGTCAGGTGACATTGGCGATTCAAGGGATTGTACAACACAAACGAGTTCCGAGTTCCGAGTTCCGAGGCCCGAGGGCGGACAAAACCCGAGTTCCGAGTTCCGAGGCCCGAGTCAGAACTGGCACCCCAGTTTCTTATCCGCGTTTACCTGTGTTCATCTGTGGCGTTCTTCATCTTCGGCCTTCTTCGTTGATTTTTTCAATCCACCGTCGAATCGGCGCCAGCGCCGTCCGCGGAAAACGATGCCCCGAGTTGTAGAGGCGGAAATCGACGCTCTTGGCGAGCAACGGAAGATCGTGGCGAAACCGGGCGTTCTTTTCCGCGCTGTACCAAACGTCTTTGGTTGCCGCGATGTGCAGGACATGCGCCGCGCCTTTTTTGTACACCGGGTTTTCCTTCCAATCGCCGGGAATGCCGCCGCACACCGCGATCACGCCGCGCACCATGTTGGGATGCGAGAACGCGAAGCGATAGTTGTACGAGCAGGATTGCGAAAATCCCAGCAGGAAGACGCGTCGCGGGTCGGCGGAATGCTTCCGCACCAGAACCGCGATCAACTCGAGCATCGTGTCGTGATGAAACTCCACCGAATCGAGTCCGCGATAGTTGGTGCCCCAGCCGAATCCCACGCGGCGGCGCCCGCCCGCCGCTCCCGCCGCGAGCGCATTCGCTTCACCGGCGTTGTTGGCGCTGCCGCTGCGATCCGGCAGCCAGAACTGATACGGTCCCTGCAAGGACGCCGCGATCATTTTGCCCGCTGTGATGCGCGTCACCAGGCGCATCATCGACTCTTTGTTGCCCTCATACCCGTGCGTTCCAATCACCACGGGCCATCGGCGGCCCTTTCGGGTGGGCGTGGGCGTCTCCACCTCGTAATAACACTTCAGCGGACTGGTCAGCGTTTGTTCCATCTGATACAATATACAGCTTATGGCGAATCACTTTTCCGCGCTTAAGCGAGCGCGCCAAACTAAGAAACGTACTGAACGAAATCGCAGCGCCCGTGCGCGCCTGCGCCACGCCGTCCGCGATCTGCGGACCGTCATTGCCAAGGATCCCACCAAGGCCAAGACGGATATGCCGTCCACCGTGTCGTTGATCGACAAGGCCGTGAAGAAGGGGCTGATCAAGGAAAACACCGCGTCCCGCTTCAAGAGCCGCCTGGCGATCCGATTGTCGAAGGCCGCGGCCAAGTAGGACAGGCGTCCTCGCCTGTCGCCCTTTTTAGGACAGGCCTTCTGGCCTGTCGTCTTTCAGGCGGAATGACCTCTCGAATCGCGCTCGCCAATCTCCGATTCCCGGCTAATCCCGAGGAATCGATCTCGCTCGCGGTCCAGGCCATCGACCGCGCCGCCTTTCAGGGCGCCCAAATCATTTGCTTTCCGGAATGTTTTGTCCCCGGATATCGTCTGGTGGGGCGCACGATTCCGCCGCCCGACGCCGCGTTTCTGGAACGCGCCTGGTCGACCATCGCGCGCGCCGCGGGCAAAGCGAAAATCACGGTAGCGCTCGGCACCGAGCGCATCGTCGACGGCCGCTTGCGTATCACCGTTCTCGTGATCGGTCCCGATGGCGTGGTGGTGGGATTTCAGGATAAAGTCCAACTCGATCCTTCCGAAGACAACACCTATTCTCCCGGCGACACGCGACGCGTTTTTCAAGCGGGCGCGCTGACTTTCGGCGTAGCGATTTGTCACGAAGGCTGGCGCTATCCCGAGACCGTGCGCTTCGCCGCGCGTCACGGCGCGCAAGTGATTTTCCATCCGCACGTACATGAAGCGGAGCCGGGCAGCTATCGTCCGTCGTCGTACGGCGATCCTGCGAATTCGTTTCACGAGAAAGCCGTGCTGTGCCGCGCCGCCGAAAATACGGTCTACTTCGCGACCGTGAATTGCGCGAGCGCCGGGTCGCCGTCGACGTCGGCGATCGCGCGTCCCGATGGCACGCTGTTGTCGTATCAACCGTACGGCAAAGAAGGCTTGCTGATCGCCGATCTCGACCTGGGCGCGGCGACGGGATTGCTCGCGTCGCGGTTTAAGTCGGCGGGTTTGTAGAAAGTAAAGGCGTCCCGCGGCAACGGATTGTTAGACGCGAACGGCGTGAAGAATCGCCTCCGGGCGATTCACGTTTCCACGTCTCCACCAAGGCAGAGCGTCAGAATGCCTCTTCCCCTACCGCGGCTTTTCCAACGTTTCGATCAGGAAGTGGATCTCGGCGGCCATCGTGTAGTCCAAGTCCGGGGCGTCGGCGAGAGTGTGGTCGCGGTGACCGGCGACAATGGATTGGAGGGCGCGAATGAAGGGGAGGAGCTGAGCGGCGCGGGGAACAGAGGCGAGTTGCTGGAGGAGGGACGCGGCTTCGGCCGTGTCGCCGGCGAGTAGGGATTGGGTCACGTCGAGGGCGAGGCGGCCATCGCCGCTGTGGTTCTCGCCACCGTCGCGGCGGTAGGCGAGGTAGCAGGTGATGGCCTTGCCCTTCGCCTCCGCGGCGGCGGTGGGGTTGCCAGCCTCCGTCTCAATCTTGGCGAGGATGGCCCACGTCTTCCAGGGCTGGGAAGCATGGCCGAACTGCATATCGCATTCGATCGCGCGGCGGATTTCCTGCCGCGCTTCGTCAAAGCGCCGGAGCTTGCGGAGACGAAGGGCGAGGTTGTACCTTCTGGTGCCCTCCTTGGCCACGTCGCGACATTCGAGAGACTTGTCAACGGCTTGGCGGAGGAACGCCACCGCTTCCTCAGTTCGCCCGAGATCGTCGTCATATAAAATCCCGAGTTGATTCAGGGTACTCGCCTGCGCGGCGACGTCTCCAAGCCGTACCTTGATCGCGAGAGATTTGCGGTAGGCATCCTCCGCCGCTTCTGGCTGGCCCGCGTCTTGATACACCCTACCGGTCTGATGCCAAACCACGGCGACGCTGCCCGGCTCGTCCAACTGCGTGAACCACTCGCGCGCTTCGGCATAAGCGGCCAGAGCGTCCGTATAGCGCCGTTGCCACATACGAACGGTCCCAAGCTGGCCCTTGCCCACTGCGACACTCCGGCCATCACTGAGTTGCTCGCCGCGGCGGACGCTCTCTTCGTAGGCCGCAGCAGCTTCATCGAGTCGGCCCAGAGCCAGAAGACAATCACCTTTTCTGCCGAAGCAGACAGTCACCATCTGTACGGCGGCTCTGTCAGCGCCGTCCTTCGCCACGACCTCGAAGCGCTGTCGAGCCTCGTTCAGCAACGGCAACGCCTGTTCCGACCGGCCCGCCGACTGCAACACTTGGCCAAGGAGATTGAATGCCATCGCCAGATCGTAAGCGGCCCCGCGATACGCCTGCCCGTCCGTCGTCCGAGCCCGCTGGAGCAACTGCTGCGCGCCCTCGAGCGCCTCGTGCAACTGCCCTTTTTGAAGCTGCTGCTCGATGCGGTTAGCCGCCGCGTTGAAGCGTGCGTGACTCCAAGCGTTGCCCAGCGCCGCAGCCGCAATGTCGCGCACGTGCCCCACGCGCTCCAGCAGCCGCGGCCTGCCGAGCATTGACAACAGAGTGTAGAGCGACGTGGCCAGACCGATTGTCGCCTCGGCATCGCCCGCGCGCTGCACGAGGTCGAGCAGCGCAAAGAGGTTCGTCAGCTCCAGCACGGTCAGTGTCGCCGCGAGTTCGATGTGCTCGCTCTGTTGCTGCTCGAGGAACACGACATACGCGCGCATCTCCTCGACCCAGCGAACCATGAGCCGCTCGCGCTCCGCGGCGTCCATCCGCCCGCGCAGGTAAGGACAGAGTGCAGGATTGAGCGTGAGATGGCCGTAACGATTTGACGTCGCCAGCCCCGTCGCGATCAACTCTTCCGCCAGCGCGCCGATGTCCGCCTCTTCCCACTCCATCATCATGCCGAGCACGACCAAATTGACCCCGCCGTGAAATACACCGAGCACGCCCGCCCGCTCGCGGTTCGCGCCCGACATCCGCTGGAGGGAAAGCTCGACGCTAGCGAAGAGGGAATGCTCGCGACTACCGGGGAACTGCTGTTCCATCGCGGCCATCAGATCGACGAGCGCTTCGCGGGTAGACTCGACGCCCCGGCTCCGCAATTCCGGGGCCAGCAACGCGAGGGTGCGGGCGTGGCAATGGACGGCATCCACGAGCAACTCGATGGATTCGCGCGCCGCATCTAGCGTGGCACCCGCCCCGGCACCGCCCGCCACATTCAGCGCGCGCTCGACGAGCTTTACGGCGTCTTCGGTGTCGAGCCGGTGCAGTTCGCGCCGGTGGTGGAGCACGTCGAAGGGCGCGGGCAGCGCCTCTCGGCTGGTGAAGACGAGTCGCGTATCGCCCGCCTTCAACAGGCGTTCGGACAGGTCGAGGATTGCTTTCAACTCGCGGCCCGCTTCCTCGGACAGCGCCTCGGGCGTTTCGAGATAAGGTGGCAGGAGGATGCTTTCCATGTTGTCCACTACTAGCAGCGAGGATTGCTCGTGTAACGCACGCTCGACCTTCTGGATCGCACCTTCAAGATCGCCGGCCGCTGAAAACTCTCCGCTGACCAACTGCCTTCCAATCTCATCCACGACCGCGCGCTGATTGCCGTGCGTCTCGACCGAGACGAATGCGGCGCGGCGGACCTGCTGCGACCGCACCATCCAGCGCGCGAACTCGGCGGCGAGCGCCGTCTTGCCTTCGCCGCCCTGTCCACGCAGGACGGCGTACGATTCGTGCCGCAGCAGGCGTTGGAGCGCCAGCAATTCCCGGCTGCGCCCAATGAAACCGGTCGCTGGAGCCTTCGGCAGGCTCCCGAGGCGTGACGCCAGAATTGTCCGCAGCACCTCTTGCGTCTGCGGCGCGTGCGTGCGGCGGAAGAGTTGCGGGTCGTCCTTTTCCTGGAAAAGCACGGGTACAAACCAGTCTTCCAGGTGCAATTCGCCTGCCCCGAAAATGCGCCCACGAAAAGTTTCTTCCTTCAAAAAGCGTTGGCCGTCGAGCATGGCATCGCCCACGCGCTTGCCGTGGGCGAGTCCTCCGTAGAACTTCTCCACAAACCGGCGCGCGGTCTCGACCAGCACGCTGTGGCTCATGGCCACGACGGAGGCGACGCCGCTTTGCAACAGCTCGGAAGCGACGGACTCGGAAGTGTCTTCGGCCTGGGCAGTTTGGCAAGCTTCGAGGAAAACGAGTGGAATCCGGTAGTGCTTTAGGAGCTGACCGAGTTTGTCGGTATGCACCGTCACGTGTCGGCGCTTCTCGAGCTTATCGGTGTCCTGCGGATCTTCGAAGCAAAGTCCACCGAGGCCGACGTGGCGATCATAAACGCCGTGGCCGTCGAAGTGGACAACGTGATAGGGCTCACGGGCATCGAAGGCGCGTTTGAGTTCCTTGCTCAAGGCCTCAAACGTGGGAGGACTGAGCACGTGAAGCCGCACGAGGCCTCCGAGTTCTTCCATGGCTTCGACCAGCGGCAGTGCGCTGGCGCGGTGGTCGATGTAACCACACGCCTCATCCTCAGGTCGCGCGGTAACGAGCAGGACGCGGATCGGCGCTGCGACAACGGAAACGTCGAGTCTCAGGGTATTCGGCAGGCGCCGGCGGACGCGGGTGGGTTTCGCACCTTGAAAGAGAAAATCATGGCCATCGTGCAGCAATTCCCATGGCAGGCCGAGCAGGAGTGTGGCGGCCTCGCGGACCACAGCCGCGTCGGCGTCCGGGGTTCCGACTTCCAGAGACGCATCCACGTAAACGGAGAAGCGACGCGACGCGTGTTCGCTGATCTTCGCCCACGCGTCGATAACATTTTCGCTGTGCGCAGCGGGAATCGCCTCGTCGTGCAGTTGCCGGCCCCACCTCACGAGATCCGCTTCGACCTTGCCCGCGCGGTCGCGGAAGTAGTGGCTCGGCCAAATGGCGTAGTGTTCCAGATACCAACTCAGCTCTGCGGCCTCGATGGGACCACTGGGAGCAATGAGCCGCCAACTTTGCGGGCTGAAGACTTTCGGCTGACCAGGATTCGACGGTTCATAGACGAGCCGGGCTCGGGCCGACGGGCGACGCACTCCGTTTTCTTCGTGGAACTTCAAATCCGTGAGTTCCAGGACGAGTTCCTCCAGCGGCTCGGCGGTTGGCTGTGTCGTCGCGGACTCTTCCGATGGGTGCCGTTTCCCCATCGCTACGAGGATTGGATGCATCGCTGCCTCGGCACCGCCGGGTGCGCTGCTGACAGCAAGGTAAATCGGCTTGTCGTCGAACAACACTCCAAGGGCGCCGAGCTTCGTGCCGTCGAGCGAAAGCGCAAAGACGGGAAACTGGTCCCGGCCGCGCCGATCCTGTACGTCGAGCGCGTGGCGCACTTCCTTAACGACCCACTCCGACTGGAGCGAATTCGGGCTGACCACAACCGCAAAGGCCGAAGAGTCTTCGATGGCTTTCTTGATTTCCCGCGAAAGCGGATCGCCAGGTCGCAACTCGCGCGAATCGATCCACGCCTCCAGCTTAAGGCCGGCGAGTGTCAAGCGGAGTTCGCCGACGAACGCGTCGTCCTTCGAACTGTGGGAGATGAAGAGTCTCTGCATATCTCAGGATGCGGCGTCCGCAGGTGAGCAAGGCCTTCTTATAACCCCATGGCAGATTCGGTACCAGACTCTAACACATCACATGGGCGAACTGCCTTCCCGAAATGGGACCTTCGATGTCCGAGCTTACTCACACCGGGACGCAAGGTAAGCTGCTGCGGGATGGAATCTACGGGATGGTCCGGCATCCCCGGTACCTGAGCGCGGACCTTGGTTTGCTATCGAACGCCTTGTTCGTCAACTATCTCGGTCTCTATCTCCTTCTTGTCATTTTGATCCCCTTCGGATACGCGCTTTTGATCATGGAGGAGCGGGAGCTTGTGGATCGCTTCGGGGAAAGTACCGGCAATATCAGCGCGACATCCCGCAGTTGATTCCCCGCTTCCGCAAGGGCTAAAGGATTATTCGCACCGTAGCATGGCCGCCACCATCGCGCCTGGGCCGACTACTAACTTCAGCGTGCCGCCATTTGTCGCGCCCGCACCTCCGCCGCGCGCTTCAGACGCTGGAGCGAGTCGGCGACGCTGTTGTGCACGCGCCCGGGCATGCGATTCAGCAATCGAGCCCGCCACCCGGGCGGGAAGGAGAAGTCTCAGCCGTAGCGGAGCATGCAACTGCCCGCGTCGATCGGTGAACAGGAGATCCGGTTGTCGCCGACCAGCCCGAACGGCATGTTCGCGCGGAATCGGATCGCGTGCCGCACCGCGTCCACTTCCAGAATCTCGCCGTCGATGCGCAACCGCCGGCACAGCAGCCAGGCGAACAACCGTTGGCCGACCGCCGCCGGCCCTTCCGGCTCGACCCGCTCGATCGTCATCTCCCAGAACCCGCCGTAACCGGCTGGGTTCATCAGCAACTCCCAGACGACCTCGACCGGGGCCTGCACCCGGTCTGCCGGACACACGTTCACCGCCATGTCTGCCTCCCCCTCTTCAGCCGTCGCCTTCAACTCTCGCACATCGCGGAGGAAGGCTCACCCATGCCTCCCGCGCCGATCGCTAAGAGGACTTCGTAAGGTCCGAGACGAGAGCCAAGTGTTAAAGACATGGCATCGGTGTTCAAGCCACCCTATCTAACCCGCTGTCGCTCTCGCGGCCGGCGATGTCCGCGCTCGTACGCGAGACCACCTGCCATCGGCCATCGACGCGCCGCCACACATCCATGAAGTATCCGTGCAACTCGCCCATTGGCTTGTCGTCAAACGTCGCGCGCAGGATGGGAAATTTAGAGGTGACTACACCGACCTCGCCATAAACACGCGCGACGATGGCGGTCTGCTCAAACTCCGTGACGTTGATGTGCTTAAAGAGGAAGTCGAGCCAAGTTGCGCGCGCAATGTCCCTGGTGTTGTCCCATTTGTGAAGCACGAAGTCGGGAGCCATCAAATCGTCCAGCGCTGCCCGGTCGCGACCGTTGATGGCCGTGCTCCAACGTTTCGAAAGTTCCACCAGTTGCGCCTCATCGCCCATAGCGTCGCGTGCCATGATTGCCTCCGTTTCCAAGTGGCCCGATTGTTTCACGGATTGGCTTCATCCACGCCCAAATAGCGCAGGAACATCCGCGGCAACTCCGCGCGCAAATGCTGGAGAGTTCATTTCAAATAGGCAGTCCGCGGCCCAAGTTGGCGTCTTGGAGATATATACTGATTCGCGCATCGGGAACCTTAAGCGCGGACGGTAAAACGCTGACTGGCATGGGCCCTTCCACTCCTAGCGGTTCATCCGTCTCGCTGAAGGGAACGAAGCAGTAAACGGCATCAAAGCCTCATCGAAGCCAAGCGGCCGATTTGCAACGCTACAAACCTGTCTTACTTCTGACTTCCCCTCACTCTTGCCGCAAAGCTACGGTTGGATCCAGCCGCGACGCGCGACGCGCGGGCAGGTAGCTCGCCGCCAAGGCAACGGTTGCCAGCGCGGAGGCCGCGGCTAGCAGCGTCATCGGATCGTTCGAGTGCACGCCAAACAACAGCGACTCGATCGCGCGCGCGGCAAACAGCGCGAGCAGGGTTCCCAGTACGAGTCCGCCGGCGAGCAACGTCCCGGCCTCACGAAAGATCAGTCGCAACACATCGCCACGAACGGCTCCCAGCGCCATGCGGATGCCGATTTCATTGGTGCGCTGCGCCACCATGTAGGCGATCACGCCATACAATCCGATGGTCGCGAGCAAAACGGCCAGGCCGCCGAAGAATCCTGAGAGCGTGGCCATCAAGCGATCCCGCAACAACGTTTCGCTGATGATGGTTGGAAAACCGCTGAACCGGTAGCGAATGTCGGGATTCAGTTCCCGCAGCGTGGAGCGGATGGCCTCGACCAGCGGTCCCAAACTCGCCGTCGAGCGGATCATGATTCGGGTGCTGGTAAGCGGCGACGGCGTCTGGTTCAAGGAGCTAAAGACGATGGGCTTGAAATCCTCATGCAAGTCGAAGTACTTCGTATTCCTCACCAGCCCGACGATCTCGCAGATCGTCTCCGGCGTGCTCGGCGTGGCTTCAATCCAAAGCCGCTGGCCCACCGGATTCGCGCCGCCGGTGAACTTGCGGGCAAAGGCCTCGTTGACCACAACCGCGCGGGCGGATGTGGCGGTGTCGCGATCGTCCAACTCACGTCCCGCGAGCAAGGGCGTGCCGAGCGTCTTGAAATAAGCGGAGCCGATGAAGCTACGATAGACGTTGTCCGCGCCGTCGCGGCTGCGGCCGTCCATCCACATTGCGTTGCTCGATTGTCCACCGCCGACGGGAACTTGATCGGTCTCAGTCACTCCCTCGACACCGGGAAGCGCGCGCAGACGATCGAGCATTTCGTGCCGAAACGCCGTCAAGCGGTCCGGCGGCAGATTCACGCCCGAAAATCTCACGGCTGCCACCAGCAGGCCATTCTGCTGGAATCCAGTCTCCAGAGTCATCAGTGTGCGCAGGCTTTCGACGAACAGGAGGGACGCGGCGAGCAGCACCAGCGATATCGCGATCTGCGAGGACACCAGGATTCGCCGGAGGCCAAAGCGCTCGCGGCCCGCGGTCATCCCGCGGCTGCCGGACTTCAGCACTTCGCCGGGCGAGGTCCGCGCGGCGCGCAACGCCGGCGTTAGCCCAAACAAGACGCAGGTGAGAATCGCCAATCCAGCGGTGAAGGCGAGCACGCGCCAATCCTGCCGCAGATCGACAAAGACGGCGGTGCCTTGGGTGTTGAGGAAAGAGACCAAGAGCCGGCTCAACGTGTGCGACAGCAGCAGACCGAGGCTCGCGCCCACGGCCGCGATCAGCAGACTCTCGGTCATCAACTGACGAATCAATTGCCCGCGCGACGCGCCGATCGCCAACCGGACCGCGATCTCGCGTCCACGCGCACTGGCGCGCGCCAGCATCAGGTTGGCGAGGTTGGCGCAGGCGATCAACAGCACCAGTCCAGCGATGCCCAGCAGCAACACCAGAGGATCGGAGTATTGTTCACGAAGCGGTGAAAGACCGGTTGCAGCGGAGACGGCCGTGAGCTTGATCGCCAGAAAGTTCTTGACGCTCACGGGAGGATAGCCCGCGGTGAGCGACGCCTCAAAAACCCCTGTGGACATTGCGCCAAGGCTGGCCGCGACGCGTTCGAGCGGCATGCCGGGTTGCGGGCGTCCCATGACCACGAGCCACCAGTCGGTTCCGGAATCCAGGCGTCCGCTACCGCCGCGCACGGCGGCGTCCGAGCAGATCGGCAGGGCGATATCGAAATTCTGTCCCACTTCCAATCCGAAGAAGCTTTCCGGTGTGACGCCAATGACTTCGACCGGATGGTTATTCACGACCACCTTTTTGCCGATCGCCGAGTCCTCGCCGCCGAACTCGCGTTGCCAAAAGGGATAGCTGACGACTGCGCCGGGCAATCCGCATCCGCGATGATCGTCGTGTGCGGTAAACACGCGTCCACGGACGGCGGGTACGCCGAGCACGCGGAAGAAGTCGCCGCTCACCCAGAGCCCGCGGCCGGGAATCATCTCGCCTTGCGGCGAGATATTGAACGTCTCCGTTCCCCAGGCAAAAATGCCGGAGAATACTTGCTGGCGGTTGCGAATCTGCTCCCAAATAGGGTTGGTCACGCCATCGACCCCACGCTGCTGGTTCCCGCGGACGCCGTTCGAATCGACGAGCCGCGCCTGGACGAGAGTTTGCGGGTCCTTGACGGGGAGGGTGCTGAATCTTACGGCGTCGAGAAGCTGGAAGATGGCGGCATTCGCGCCGATACCGAGCGCCAGCGACAAGATTGCCACGGTCGCAAAACCCGGATTGAGACGAAGCGACCGCGCTGCATATCGTAGGTCTTTAAGCAGATTCATGGTTGAACGCACCTCTTCAGCTTTTTAGACTGATCCCACCGCAGTTCGACAGCAAAACTTTCTTTTCGCGGCGGGAGTCTGTGGCTGAAGCGAGCGGAACGCGGTCCATTACTACGGGCAGGGATTTCAGGACAGACGCTGCCCCTCTTGCTCCACGCGATTTCGAGGGAACAGTGAGCCATGCCCGAAGGACTTCGTTACCTTCGCAACAGTCGTTGCGTGAACGATCGTCGCGACGGAGAAAATTGCCCCGCCGCCGCACGCAAGTAAGGATGAAACTCGCGGCGCCAGTATTCGAAATATCCCGTGGTGTGAATCTCGTGCAGCGTCTGCGCGTAGTGATCGAACAACGGACCCAGCAGCAGCGCGCCCGTGCGTTTACCGGCGATTCCTACGCCCTTCGAGACTTTTAGCAATCCGCCGGGCAATCGTCGCACTGCCGACATCGCCATCAACGAGGACAGCGCGAACACCGGCACTTTTTGACGCGCGGCCTCGCGCTTCATTTCGATCCAGCGCAAACGCAACGACGGTCCCGAAGGCAATGCGGCGCGCGACGGCGATCGCATACCCGCGACCTCGCGGCGCAACTCCGCCCATTCGCGCCGCAAACTCGGGATGTCCAGCGGCGGGGTCGCGAAGGCGTCGGCCACCCGCGACGCGCTTTTCTCCAAGCCGTCGAGGAGTTGATCCATGCTTTGCAAGTTCGACGACGGTGTGTCCGCGTCGAGCAAACCTTCTTCGCGCAAACTCGCGGCGATTTCCTGAATCAAATGCCGTCCCGTTCCCGAAAGATCGGCGAGCGCCGCCATCACCCACACCGGCGACGCGCGAAACGCCAGGATTCCCACCAACTCCAGGCCGTTGCCCGCCGAGCGGCGCGCCAAAAAATCGCGCGCCAGCGAGCCTTCCTCGGGAAACGCGCCTTGCACCTGTCCGACGCGTTCGACGACGAAGCGCAACGTCGCCTCCACGACCGATCGATAGAATTTCGTGCGGCGCAACGCGGCGGGTAGTGTCACTTGGCCGATCTGCGCGACCAAACCGCCGCCCAGCGCGGCCATCGAACGAATCACGCGCTCGGGAAGCGACAGCACGTAGAACCCCGGCCGGCGTTTGGTCCGTTCCGCCGTGCTAGAATCTACTGACGGCGGCGCGCTTTCGCTCTCAACTTTCATGCTGACGCTTTCATGCTAATTCTAGGAATCTCCGGCCTGCGACATCATTCTACCGCGTCGCTGGTCCGCGACGGCGAAGTTCTGGCCGCGTGCGAAGAAGGAAAACTCACCGGACGCGCCGATCCCAGCGGATTGCCGCGCCGCGCCATGCAGTTTTGCCTGGAGAAATCGGGCGCTGCGCCCGGCGACATCGACGCCATCGCGCTCGACACGCATCCGTGGCGTTTGTGGGGCAGCGAACTGGGATTTCGCACCGCCAAGTTCCTGCATGCGCCGGTGGCGTCCACGTACTACGGCATCGAAAGCTTCAATCACATTCGCGAACAGTTGAACAACGTGCGGATCTTGCGCGAAATGTATCCGCGCGCCGAAATCGTTTACGGCGACCATCATCGCGCCCACGCGGCCGCGGCGTTCTTCGCGTCGGGGTTCGAGCGCGCTCTCGTGCTCACGCTCGACGGCGGCAGTTCCTGGGGTTCGGGATTGCTCGCGGCCGGCGAAGGCGCCGAATTGCGCACGCTGGCCACGTCGCGGTTTCCCGATTCGCCCGGCTTTCTCTATAGCCAGATCACCGCGATGCTGGGATGGCGCGCCAACGCCGACGAACACCGCACGCAATGGCTCTCTACGGTGGGAAAACCAACGATGCGCGCGGTGTTCGACCGCGTGCTTGAGCCGCTCACGCGCGGCGAGTTGCGGATGCGCGCGGGCTGTTTCAATTCCAGCGTCGCCGAAGTCATTTGCCTCTCGCGGCAATTCTTGAAAGAACTGGAACTTCCCAACGGCGACCACCGCGCCGCCGCTTCGATGCCCGAAGAATGGCGCGCCAACGTGGCCGCGAGTTTGCAAGCGGCGCTGGAAGACGCGATCGTGGGTCTGGCGAAAACTTGGCGCGAAAAAACCGGCATGACCGCGATGTGTTTCGGCGGCGGCGTGGCCTTCAACGCATTATTGATCGAAGCGCTGGCCTCGCGCTCGGGATTCGCGCAAGGTTTTGTTTCACCGGCGGCGGGCAACGCCGGATGTTCGATGGGCGCGGCGTGGCTCCTGGGACTGACGCGCAAAATTCCTCCGCGCGGCACGCCGTTCTCGCCGTACTTGGGTCCCGTGTTCGCGCCGCAACAGATCAAGGACTTCCTCGACAACTGCCGCTTGACCTATCGCAATCTCTCCGCGCCGCAAATGATTCAAGAGGTCGTCGACAAACTCGCAGCCGGCGGAATCGTGGGATGGTTCCAAGGCGCGGCGGAGTTTGGACCGCGAGCCCTCGGCCATCGCAGCATTTTGGCCGCGCCCAACGACGAATGGGTGAAGGAAAACTTAAACGCGTTTACCAAGCGCCGCGAAAGTTTTCGTCCCCTCGCCGCGTCGGTGGTGGAAGAGCAGGCGGGAGAGTTTTTCGAATTCCCTTGGGCTTCGCCGCCGCAATTTCTCGGCACGGTGGCGCGCGTGAAAGACCCCAAAGCGATTCCGGGACTCGCGTTCTCGGGCCATCGGGCGCGCGTGCATGTCGTGTCGCGCACGGCGAATCGCGAATTTCACGATTTACTCATGCGCTGCGGACAAACCATGGGCCGTCCGTTGCTCATCAACACGTCGTTCAACGCACCCGGCGAGCCATTGGTGGTGACACCGCAAGAGGCGCTGCGCGTTTTCTATTCCACCGGCATCGATTGCTTGGCGCTCGGCGATTTCTTGATCGGTAAGTAAAGGAGACTTTCGGATGGACCTGAATTCACCTGGAGAGGCCTCGCCACAAGAGCAAATCCAACAAACGATCAGCCGGCTATGGCTGCGCTTTCGCGATTCGATTTTCGAGCAAGTCGCGCGGATCGAAGCGGCGGCGGCGGCGTCCGCGCAGAAAACGCTCAGCGAGGAGCAGCGCGCGGGCGCGCTGTCGGACGCGCACAAACTCGCGGGGTCGCTGGGAACATTTGGATTTCCAAAGGCGGGCGAGATCGCGCGTGAGTGCGAGCATTTGTTTGCCGCAGGTGAAATCGATTCGACGCGTGCCGTGCACTTGGCGGCGGCGTTACATAAGGAATTATCGCAAGCGGCGAGTGCAGTCGCCGGCCAATGAGCTGCACGGCATCATTTTCTGCCGGTCGAGGGCATTTCCTGCAGCGCCTCACGTGCCGGCGCAAAATCCGGACGCAATTGCAACGCGCGAGCAAATTCCATCGCCGCGGCGTCGAGCGAATTCAAGTGCCGGTAGGCGATTCCCAGGTTGTAATGCGCCATGTACATCGCGGGATGATTTCCTCCCACGTCGATCGCGTTCTTGAACGCTGCCGCGCCGTCGCTGTAGCGAGTCACATTGTTGTACGCCACGCCTAGATTGATGTAGGCCTCGACGTAACGCGGATTCTCGGCCACCGCGCGTTCGAGGAGCGAAATCGCCGCCGAATAATCCTGCTGTTTGATGTCGAGCACCGCGAGCGCCGTTTGCGCTTCGGGATAATCCGGCCGAAGCGCCAGCGCCGTCTTGTATTCGGCGCCCGCGCCCGCCGCGTCGCCGAGCGCCGCGAGCGCCATGCCCAATCCCATGTGCGCCTCTGAGGCCGACGGCTTGAGTTCGATGGCCTGGCGAAACTCTTTTGCCGCCTCCACCGGACGCCGTGACTGAACGTAGGCGTTGGCCAATAGCACATGAAACGCGGAGTCCTGCGGCTGTCGCGCCGCGGCCTCCCGAAATCTCTCGATCGCGGTGTCGAGATCGCCGCGCCGTTGCGCGACGTATCCCAGGTTTGCCAGCGGCGTTCCGGATTGTGGCGCAGCGGCGGCGGCCGCGGTGAACAAGCGCTCGTCGTCGTGCCAGTCGAGATTGCGAGGCAACAGAATCCACGCCGACGCGACGACCGTCGCGGCGACCGCGCCCCACGCGAGCATCTTTTGTCGCGCCGCGAGTTTTTCCCAAAGCGCGGCGACAACGATCACGAATCCGGCTGACGGCAGATACAGATAGCGTTCCCCGAACACGGCGTCGCCCACGCCGTTGATGTTGAGGGCCGGTGCGAGTGTGGCGAGGATGAAGAATAGTCCAAAGGAAATCGCGCCGCGCCGCCAGCAGACGATCGCGAGCGCGGCGAGCGCGGCCAACATCGCGAGGATCACGGTGGGCGTAAGCGTTGTCGCCGGCTCGAACGGATAAAAGTAATGCAGATTGACCGGCGCGAGCAGCTTGGCAAAATATTCGCCGAGCGTCGCGACAATGCTCAACGCGAGCGGCGGGCCCGAGACGGAATGGTGCAACCCTTGGGCGGGCGCAAGGGCCCCGAGCGCATGCACGCGCAGCACTAAGTAAATCGCGAAGACGCCGGCCAGTACGGCGTACATCGCGTAGTTCTTGGGAAATCTGCGGAGGCAGAGGAATTCGTACGCGATCAACAGCGGCAGGAGCATCGCGCCCGGTTCTTTCGAAAGCAGCGCGAGAAAAAACAGCATCGAGATCATGGCGATTTGCGCGGCAGCCGGTTTTGCCTCCACGCGTGCGAAAATCAGGAGCGCGGCCAGCACCGGCAGCGTCATCACCACGTCGGGCACGGCGATCCACGCGACCGCCTCGTTGTGAATGGGATGCACGGCGAAAAGAATCGCCGCCACCAGCGCCGCGTCGCGCGAGGCGAGCAAACGCCGCGCCAGCGCGAACACCAGCAGCGTGTTGGCTACGTGAAACAGCACCATCATCGCGTGGAACGCCGTCGCGTCGAAGCCGAATGCGCGATACAGCAGGAAATGCATCAGCGTCGGCAGCGGCCGATAGTAATTCGCGGCCGTCCCCACCGCCGACCAGGCGGCGCGGCCGAAAATTTTTGGGATCGCGCCGGCGTCGGTGACCAGCGGATTCGCCAGAACCAGCGCGTTGTCGTCGGAGACGAATCCATTGCCGAGCGTATTCGCGTAGACGCCGAATGCCAGCGCCGCGAGCAACAAGTACGGCCACGCGCGTTGCCACCACGAAGATTGAGGCGGAGCCGGCGCGGATTGGCGCGATTTCTTCAAAACGGTTTCTTGGCCGGTTGCTGCTGGATCATTTTCTGCGTTTGTTCGAGAGCATTCCGCGCGGCTTCAAAATCGGGCTTCAGTTGAAGGGCTTTTGAAAACTCCATCGAAGCCGCGTCCAGCGAATTCAAATGTGTATAGGAAATGCCCAGATTGAAGTGCGCCACCGAGATGCTGGGATGCGCCGGTCCCACTTCGATGGCTTTGCGAAACGCCGCCGCGCCCTCGGTGAAGCGGTTCGTGTCGTTGTACGCCACACCCAAGTTGATATACGCCTCGGTGTAGCGCGGATTCGCATCGATGGCGCGCTGCAACAATTCTTCGGCGCCGGGATAATCTTTTCCCTTCAAGCGCAGCAACGCGAGCGCCGTGAACGCTTCGGGGTACTTCGGCTTTAGTTCCAGCGCGCGCTTGTGCGACGCGATTGCGCCGTTCACGTCGCCGAGCGCTTCCAGAGCGAGTCCCAAATTCATGTACGCCTCGGCGTAATCGGGTTTCAGTTCGGTGGCGCGCCGTAATTCCGCGGCGGCGCGTTGGTACTCGTGTTTCTGCGCATACGCGTTGCCGAGATTGTTGTGAAAAAGCGCGGAGTTCGGATCGAGCTTCAACGCCTCGAGATACTGCTGGATCGCCGCATCGTACTCGCCGCGCTGATAGTGGAACCATCCAAGATTTCCCACCAGCGTCCCCGATTTCGGCGACGCTGCGGCGCTCACCGTGAACAATCGCACGTCATCGTGCCAATCGAGATTGCGCGGGATCACGATCCACGCCGACGCAGCGACGATCACGGCCGTGGCGATCCAAGCGGCCAGGCGCTGTCGCGCGGCGATCCACTCCCACGCGACCGCCAAGGCGAGCACGAAACCCACCGAGGGCAAATAAAGATAACGTTCGGTAAAGACGTTCTCGCCGATTCCGTTGATGTTCAGCGCGGGGGCCAGCGGCGTCAGGATGAAGAACAATCCGTAGGAAACAAGCGGCGCTTTCTTGCGTAAGAGAAAGATGCCCGCCACCACGCCGATTTCCGCGGCCAGCGACGCGATGACGGTGGGCGTCACCGATGTGGTCGCTTCGAAGTAATGAAAATAGTTCAGGTGAATCGGCAGGACGAGCTTACCGAGATACTCACCGAGCGTCGCGACGATGCTGAGGACCAGCGAAGTTCCGTGCAGCTTGTAGTAAAACCCCTGCGCCGGTGCGACTCCGCCGAGCGCGTGAATCCGCAACAGGAGATACGCGCCGAAGACGCCCGTCATCGACGCGTAGAGCGGCCAGTTCTTGAGCGGCGAGCGTCCCAGATAGAGCCATTCGTACCCGGCGAGCAAGGGAATCAGCATCGCGCCGGGCTCTTTCGTCAGCAGCGCGAGAAAAAACAGCGCCGCAATCGCCGCGATCCGCCGTCCCCGCATCTCCGACTGCCAACGGACGAACAAGAGCAGCGCGACGAGCACGATCATCGTCAGCAGTACGTCGGGAAGCACGGCGATCCACACCACCGGCTCGTCGTGGATGGGATGCACGGCGAAAACGATGGCGGCGAACAGCGCGGCGTCGCGCGACTTCAGCAAGCGGCGCGCCAGCGCGAACACCAGCAGCGTGTTCACCACGTGAATCGCGATCATTCCCAAGTGAAACGTGAACGGATCAAAACCCACGGCGTAATACATCGCCATGTAGAGCAGCATTTGGATCGGCCGGTAGTAGTTGGTGGTCTCTTGCCCGGCGAAGGCCCAAATGTGATGCTGCAGAACTTGCGGGATCTGATGCCAATCGGTGACCAGCGGATTCGAGAGGAGCTGAAAATCGTCATCGGAGACGAATCCGTTGCCGAGCGCGTTGGCGTAGATGCCGAAGGCCAGCGCGGCGAGCAGGAGGTACGGCCAAAGCGGTTTTTCCGCGGGCGGGCGAATGGCGGGTTTCGATGGCTGCTTCTTCTTCAAAGGGAATTATCATTGTATCGTCATGCGTAGCAGCATTCCGAAAAACGCACGCGAGCGCGTTGCCGCGCGACATCCGAACGGCGCGAAGCAACGGACGTTCTATTACCTCGACGGCCAGAAGGTCGGCCGGCGAACCTGGTCGGAATCGGGAGAGTTGTGCACGGAATGCGGCGTCAAGGATGGAAAGGATCAAGGACTCTACCGCGAGTTTTCGGACGGCGCGCTTCGCTGGGAGGTACGGCTTTCGGCTGGCATGCGTCACGGGCTGGCGCGATACTTCGATGGTCGCGGCCGGCTGAGGGCAACCACTTACTGGAAGCACGGCACGGGAGTCGACTTGTACTTTGGCGATCCCGACGGCTCGCTCACCGAGGAGCGGTATTCTCGCGATGGCTGGTGGCACGGCCCCGAACGCTGGTTCTGCGAGGGAGTCATTTTCCGGGAGACCTACTTCAAACGGGGTATTGAACACGGCATCCAGAGGGAGTGGAACGGCAAACGCCTCCGCCGCGGATTCCCGAAGTACTTCCTTAACGGCGGGCAAGTTTCGAGGCGCGATTACCTCCGCGCGTGCGAGAGCGATTCCGAACTGCCGCCCTTCCGCATGGCCGAGAACAAGCCGACCCGCCGCCCACCGGCTTGTTGACGTTATGGTACCTATAAAAAACAGTTATTTGCGCTGGCCCGCCTTTGCGGTATTCTAACTAAGCCTGAATCATCAAGAGTGGCTGAGGGAACAGGCCCGACGAAGCCACGGCAACCGCCTCTCGCTGGAATCGTAACGCGATCCTTGAGAGGGTCCAGGTGCCAATTCCTGCCCCGGGTTTTCCGCCGGGGAAAGATGACGGGGCCGATGGCTTCCACGCCGTCGTCCTTCCTTCTACTTTCCCCAAATTCAAACGGAATCCGGTTTCTCGGAGTTAGCCGCCGGCATGCGGGATACTCCGTAGGAGAGATGATGAGCAGTTATTTGCTTGGACTGGAATGTCGCGGCTGCGGCCGCGTCCTGCCCGCTGAACCCACTTCTATTTGCGACGAATGCTACTCGCCCGTCGAGCCCTGCTACGACTACAACGCGCTGCGCGGCAAGCTGACCCGCGAGGTTCTGCAAAGCCGTCCGCGCGACATGTGGCGCTACGCCGAGTTGTTGCCGTTGCGCCGCGAGCCGCAAGCGCGACTCCCGGTGGGCGGCACGCCGTTGATCGAAGCGCGCAACTTGGGACGCGCGCTGGGCCATCGCGCGTTGTACATCAAGAACGATTCGATGAATTACCCCACGCTGTCGTTCAAGGATCGCGTGGTATCGGTGGCGCTGAACGCGGCGCTGGAGTTTGGATACGACACGCTGGCGTGCTCGTCCACCGGAAACCTGGCCAACGCCGTGGCCGCGCAAGCGGCGCGCGCGGGAATCAAAGCGGTGGTTTTCGTGCCGGCCGATATCGAAGACGCGAAACTGACGGCGTCGCGCATTTACGGCGCCACCGTCATCCGCGTGCAAGGAAACTACGACGCTGTGAATCGCCTCTGCACGCAAATCTCGCAGGAGCGCCGCTGGGCGTTTGTGAACGTGAATTTCCGTCCGTTCTACGCCGAGGGATCGAAGACGGTCGGTTACGAAATCGCCGAACAGCTTGGATGGAAGCTGCCAGGCGCGGTGGTCGTACCGATGGCCGGCGGATCGCTCATCGGACGCATTCGCAAATCGTTTTCGGAGCTTGCTTACTTGGGAATCGTGGAGGACGACGCTCGTGAAGTGCGGATTTGCGGAGCGCAAGCTTCGGGATGCGCGCCCATCGCGCGCGCCGTGGAGACGGGACGCGCGGAGATCACGCCGGAGCGCCCGGACACGATCGCGCGTTCGCTGGCGATCGGCAATCCCGCGGACGGTCCGTTTGCCGCGCGCGCGATTCGCGAGTCGGGCGGCAGCGCCGCGCACGCCACGGACGAAGAATTGATCGAAGGCATTCGCTTGCTCGCATCCACCGAGGGGATTTTCGCGGAAACCGCCGGCGGCGTGACTGTCGCGGCGTTCCAAAAACTGATGGCGCAAGGCGCGATCGATCCGGATCAACCGGCGGTGCTGGTGATCACAGGCAACGGACTGAAGACGGCCGAAGCGGTCGCCAACGTCGGCGGCGAAGTCTTCTTGATTCCTCCCAAACTGCGCGAGTTCGATCGCGTGTACGCGGGCAGCGCGAGTCAGGCCGCGCAAGAACAAGCGGCGCAGGAATTGGTGGCATAAGGATCTATATGGCAATCACCGTAAAACTGGGTTCTCCATTTCGCCGTCACACAGGCGGCGCGGACAAAATCACTTCGGCGGCGCCGGATTTGCCGGCGCTGTTCGGCGACCTCGAGTCGCGTTTCCCGGGACTCACAAAACATCTCGTTGGCGACAATGGCGAGCCGCGCCCGTTCCTCAACATCTACGTAAACGAAGAGGACATTCGCTTCCTCGGCGGAAAGAACTACAAATTCGCCGACGACGATGAAGTGTTGCTGATCCCCGCCGTCGCCGGCGGATCGAACTAACTGCCGTTGGCTGGATGCCGGCGGCCCTGGATGCCGGCGGCCAAAGTTATGCAGCGCCGGTGCCGGAAGGACCCGCCGGCGCTCGGGCGACACTCAGCCATAAATCGAGTTGTCGGCGAAGCACCTTGAAATCGATGGGCTTTGACACGACACTGTTGCATCCTTGGCGCAGGATTTCGTCCTGCTCGTGACGCATCGCGTGCGCCGTCACGGCGATCACCGGAAGGCGGCGCAATTCCGGCGTCGCGCGAATCCAGCGAGCTAGGTCTAAGCCGTCCTCGGCGCCCAGGCGAACGTCGAGCAACACCAGTTCCGGCACCGATCGCAGCAGCATTTCCTGAGCGGACTCCACCGTGCGCGCGACGTCCACGTCGATCTCCTCGGACTCCAGCCAGTCGCGCAGCATTTGCAGGTTCATGGCGTTGTCTTCGACGAGGAGCAAGCGATGTTTCATGTCAAGCACGCCTCATGTCAAGCACGCCTCATGCGGTTCCCTCTTTGGCGGCGACCGGCTCTCCGGCCGGCGAAAGGATCCGTTCCAGTTCCTGCAGCAACGTGTGACCCCATACGTCGCTCTTCAGATGCACGCCGCTCGATTGCCGCAACAGCACCTTGCGCTCGGTCGCGGTCAAATCCTTGGCCGTGAGCACTAGGATCCGCAAGTTGCTGGTGCGCGGATCGGCGCGCCACTGCGCCAGCAAGTCGAACCCGCCGACGCCGGGCAACATCAAGTCCAGGATTACCACAGAGGGCAGCGACGCCGCTACCGACTTCTGCGCTTCTTCACCGGAAGCGGCGAGCGCGACGCGACAACCGATACCCTCAAGGAGCTGTCGCACCGTTTCGCGCACCGCCGAATCGTCGTCCACTACCAAGACTTCCGGCGGCGTTTGCTGGCGCCCGCCCAAACAACGTTCGATCGCGCGCGCCAGCGCCTGGCGATCGACGGGCTTCACTAAGTGATCGTCGGCGCCGAGCAGCGCGCCGATGCTTTTTCGCTCGATGGCCGACACCAGGATCGTAGGAATCGCCGCGGTGCGCGGATCGTCCTTCAAGCGGCCCAAGACTTGCCATCCGGTAAGCGGACGCATCAAAACGTCGAGCGTGATGGCCGCCGGTTGCAGGCGCGCGGCCGTCTCGACCACGCTTTCCGGCTCATCGGTCCAATGAACGTGATAGCCCTCGGCTTGCAGGTGCTCGCCGATCTGCTCGGCGGCGGCAGGATCGTCTTCCACCACGAGAATCAGGCGTCCGCCTCCAAAGGCTCGCGACGATTTCAGCGGCGCGCGGCCGGCCGGCAGCGTGAAGAAGAATCGCGAGCCTTGCCCGGCGACCTCCAGCCGCGCTGCGGCGTTCGATTCACCGGAGCTAGGGTCGTCCAGGCCGCATTGCCCGCCTTGCGCTTCCACCAACTTCCGCGCGATCGCCAGACCCAAACCTGTACCGTCGCCGGTGCGCGCGTCTTTTCCTCGAAAGAACGCCTCAAAAACGTGGGCGCGATCTTTCTCCGGAATTCCCGTACCATCGCCGGCGACTTCCACGCGCACCGCGCCGTCCGGCGTGCTGATGGCCGACACTGTGACCGCGCCGTTCTCCGGCGTGTACTTGATGGCGTTGGCGATCAAGGTGGTCAGCACCTGCTGCAGGCGTGCGGCGTCGGCGCGCACCGTAAGACCCAGCGGACACGCCGCGGCCAGCTGCACATTCTTCTTCTCGCTGAGCGGACGGACGGTTTCAATCGCTTCAAGAACCGCGGAATCGACCGACAAGTCTTCCGGCGTCAAGTCCAACTGCCCCGCTTCGATTTTCGAGAGATCGAGAATGTCGTTGATCAAGCGCAACAACTGCTGGCCCGCGGAATGTACGTTGCGGACATAACTCGATTGCTTATCGTTCATTTCGCCGTAGCGATTTTGGATCAGCAATTCGGAAAATCCGATCACCGCATTGAGCGGCGTGCGCAATTCGTGGCTCATGTCGGATAGAAAGCGGTTCTTCAGGCGGTCGAGTTCGTCGGTGTGGCGGGCGGGACCCGCATCGACGCCGCGCAAATTCCTCGCTACGTCGAGAATGTTGCGTCCCACGAAATCTTCGCGGCGCAGGCCCGTCGACTTCAGGTACGCGTCGCTGACGGTGGTGACCGTTAGGTCGGACCGCAAGGTGATCGCCGCCGATCCCGCGTCAAAAAGTTTTCGAGAATCCCGCCCATCGCCCGCTTGACTCATACGCGCACCCCGCCTAGCCGACCGCGACTTGCCGCCTGTCCCGCGCCACCAACTGCTGCAACACTTCCAGCAACGGTTGATTCCAGGTTCGAGATTTGCTGAATACGCCGTCGGCCAAACGCGTCAGGACCTCGCGTTCGGCGTCGGCCAAATCCTTGCCGCTGAGCACCAGCACCGGCAGATTCGCGGTGTGCGGATCGGCGCGCCATCTTTCGAGCAATTCAAAGCCGTCGACGCCGGGCATCAGCAAATCGAGAATCACCACCGACGGCAGCGACGCCGCCACCGCCGCCTGCGCTTCCAATCCCGTGGTGACCGCGGCCACTTGATAGTTCGAATCCTCAAGCAACGCGCGGATCGTTTCGCGCACCGCCGGATCGTCGTCGACCACCAGCACTTTCAGCGGGCCATTTTGCGGACGCGCCGTCCGGCAACGCTCCAGGGCTTGGAGCAACGTGTCGCGCTCCACGGGCTTGACCAGATAATCGCTGGCCCCCAGCAGCGCGCCGACTTCGCGCTCGTGCATCACCGACACCATGATCACGGGGATCTTCAGCGTGAAGCGATCCTTCTTCAGCAGGCCGAGCACCTCCCAACCGCTGATCGGCTTCATCAACAAATCAAGCGTGATGGCGGTGGGCTGAAGTTGCGCAGCCATGCGCACGGCGCGCGACGGATCGTCGCACCAGTAAACGTGATATCCCTCGGGCGCCAGTTGCGACTCGATCAGTTGCGCGGACGCTTGGTCGTCTTCCACCACCAGCACCGTGCCGCGATAATTTGGATCGCTCGGCATGCGCAAGATCTGACTCTCACCCTTGGCGGCCGGCAACGAGAAAAAGAAGCGGCTCCCGTGCCCTTCTTCGCTCTCCAAGCCGAACTTTCCGCCTTGCGCTTCCACCAAACTTTTCGCCAGCGCCAACCCTAAGCCCGATCCCGAGTGGCCGCCCGATGGCCCGCGATAGAACGGCGCGAGCACCGCTTCCTGGCGGTCGCGCGCAATGCCTGGACCGTTGTCGACCACTTCGACGCGGATCGTGCTGCCCGACTCCGCCGCGACTTCTGACGCGACCACGGCGATTTGCCCGCCTTCCGGCGTGAATTTCACGGCGTTGTCGACCAGGTTCGCCAGAACCTGCTGCAAGCGCTGCGCATCGGCACGCACCCGCAAGCGTCCCGGCACGGCGGAGGTCAGCGTAATATTCTTTTTCTCGGCTTGCGGCTTCAGCGACGACACCACGTCGCCGGCGATCAAATCGAGCGGCAGCGCTTCGGGTGAAAACTCCAAGCGCCCCGCTTCGATCTTCGAGAGATCGACGAGGTCGTTGATCAGTTTCAACAAACTCCGTCCCGCCGTATGGATGTTGCGCACGTATTCGGATTGCTTCGCGGAGAGCGAGCCGTGGCGATTTTGCGTCAATAATTCAGAAAATCCAATCACCGCGTTCAACGGCGTGCGTAATTCATGGCTGACGCCGGAGAGGAATTGATCCTTAAATCGGTTGGCTTGTTCGGCGACTTCCTTCAGCAAGCGCGTCAAACGTTCGGCGTCGCGGGCGCGCTTGTCTTTCACGGCGCGCTCCACGGCAAACGGCAAGCGGCCAATGCGCTCCTTCGCCACGTAATCGGTGACGCCCCTCTTGATGCATTCGACGGCCAGGTCCTCGCCGAGCGATCGCGCCAGCACGATGAACGGCATGTCCCGATACTCGCGGCGTGCGATATCAAACGCGTCGAGCGCGGTCCAGCCGGGCAGACTGTAATCGGAGAGCACCAGATCGTAGGGATGCGCGCGCAGGGCGCGCACGAATTCCCCTGGGGAACAGGCCAGATCGTGTTGCAGCCGGTATCCGGCGCGCTGGAGTTGGCGGCGGACGCGGCGAACGTCGTCCTGCACGGTTTCCAAATGCAGGACGCGCAGAAAAGCTTTCTCGCGGGTAACGAAATCGTCGTCGCCCGCGCGCTTCATGGAGCGCGCAGGCATTTCCACGGCCGGATGTTCCGGCGACTTTTCGTCCACTGGCTTGTTCTGTTCTTCCATGTCGAGCCCCTACGTTGCCAGTTATCGCGCCCTTTGAATTTACGCCCGGCAGCCTCCCATGGCGTAGAAAAAATGAACAATTATTCAGGTACGTTTAGGCTAACCCTAAAGCGTGTTACCTCCATTACTCGACATTTATTCACTAAAATCATCCCAGCGCCCGCGGCCTAACCAGACGCCGCCCGCCCCGCCGTCACACAACGCTCCAAAACTTCCAGTAATGCCAGTCTCCCAAAATCGCCTTTGGAAAAAACTCCATCGGCTTGGCGGCGCAGCAACTCCGTTTCGGCGGAACTCAAATCCTTGTTTGTCATCACCAGCACCGGCAAACTCGCCGTCTCGGGCGACGATCGCCACTTCGCCAACAACTCGAATCCGTCCATGCGCGGCATCAGCAAATCGAGAATCACCGCCGCGGGCCGCGACCGGGCGACGGCGGCGAGCGCTTCCACGCCGTCCGGCGCCGAGTCTACGGCAAAGCCCGACTCCCGCAGCGACTCGCGCACCGTTTCGACCACCGAAGGGTCGTCGTCCACCACGAGGAGCCGCGTGGGGCCGTTGTTGCGAACGCGCGCCACGCAACGGTCCAGCGATTTCAGCAGCGCCGCGCGGTCCACCGGCTTCAGCAGATAATCGTCGGCGCCGAGCAGCGCGCCCACTTCGCGTTGATCGAGCACCGAAATCAGGATCACCGGAATGTCCGACGTGCGCGAGTCCCGCTTCAACTGGCCGAGCACTTCCCATCCCGTGAACGGCTTCATCATGATGTCCAAGGTGATGGCCGTGGGCCGCAGAGTCGCGGCCAGTTCCACAACTTTCGCGGAATCCTCGCACCAGTGCGCGCGATAGCCGGCCTCGGCGAGCTGAGCGTCGATCAAGATGGCGGCGTTCGCGTCATCCTCGGCGATTAACACGATGCCGCGCGTAGCGGACCCGCCGGACACGCTCGTTTCCTGCGCGGGACGCGGTGCGCGTGATCCGGAGATCAACGGCAGGGTGAAGAAAAACGTGCTGCCCTTGCCGACTTCGCTCTGTAACCCGAATTCGCCGTGATGGCCCTCGACGAGCCGCTTGGCGATCGCCAGTCCCAGGCCCGCGCCTTCGCGACGCCGCGATTGCCGCGCGCGATAAAACGACTCGAAAATCAATTTCTGCTCAGCGGGCGGAATTCCCGGCCCCGTGTCGGCGACTTCGGTTCGCGCAAACCCGCCTTCTTCCCGCAACGTCACGGTCACGCCTCCGCCCTCGGGCGTAAACTTGATCGCGTTGCCGACTAAATTCGTGATGATCTGCTGCACGCGCACCGGGTCGGCGCGCACCATCACGGCCGCGGGACAAACGCACGCCAGCGAAATGTTTTTTTGATCCGCCAGCGACTTGAGCGACGCCAGAACATCGCCCGCCAGCGATCCCAGCGGCACGTCTTCCGGCGAGAGTTCCAAACGTCCCGCTTCGATCTTCGAGAGATCGAGAATGTCGTTGATCAATCGCAACAAGTGCTGCCCGGCGGTGTGAATGTTCGAGACGTAGCTCGACTGCCGGTCGTTCAACGGACCGTAGCGGTTTTGCACCAGCAATTCGGAAAATCCGATGACCGCGTTGAGCGGTGTGCGCAGCTCATGGCTCATCGTGGAAAGAAATTCGTCCTTGAAATGGCTGGCTTGCTCGGCGGCGTCGCGGGCCTGCTCCAGAGCGGCTTCCGCGTCCTTCTGCATGGTGATGTCGGTGGCCACGCAACAGACCCCTCCCACCCGGCCGGAAGCGTCGATCAGCGGATATTTCGCCGCGAGAAACGTGTGCGTCGCGCCATTCAGTTGAATGGGGATTTCCACGGTCAAGGGCCGGCGCGTCTCACAAACTTCACGATCCGTCTCGCGCGACACGTTCAGCGATTCGGGTGTAAAGAGATCGGTGAGATTTTTCCCGAGCATTTCCTCAGGCCGGCGTCCATAGAGCGCGGCCTGATAGCGATTCACCATCAAGAAACGCCCTTCCAGATCGCGCACGTCGACGGCCGCCTGACAGCCATCCATCACTTTGTCGAGCAAGCCGCGTGTCTCACGTTCTTTTGTCTCCGACGCTTCGCGCTCGCGGCTCTCGCGGCGAATCATCAGGAAGCACCAGCCGACCACGCCGGCGGCCACCAAGCTGCCCAGCAGGATGCTCAACATCGTGAGCCCCCAACTGCGCACGGCGAACGCCGCGCGTTCCGCCTGGGTCTGGCGCAGCCGCGACGAAACGGTTTGCAGCGACATCATGATGGGCGCGCCAGATTCCGCTTCATTGCCGGCCGCCACGATTTGTTTCGATGGAACGCTTTTTCCCGCGGCGGCGAGCGCGACCGTCGCGTCGGTGGAGGCGATCCGCGCATTGACAAGATCGCCGATCCCCGGCATCAGTGCCTGCGTGGGAATGTCGCCTTCGCGCATGATCGTGCCGAGCGCCCCCAGACTCACGCGCACTTCCGTCTTCACCGCTTCGTAGTGCTGCAGCCGTTCCGCCCGGGGATCCAGGCACTCGGCGCGCGCGCTCGAACCCATTTCCAGAAGCAGCTTTGCCAAGCGATTGTTTTCGTTCATCGCCTGCAAGATCAGTTGCGTGCGAATCGTGTTGCGCGCAATGCTCTGGATGTTGACGTACGACATCACCGTGACGCCGGCCAGCGCGGCCAGCGCCAAGAAAAAACTCAATGCGATCTTCCGGTAGAAACCGACGGCCATTACGCCCCCGCGACTTCACGCCTCGCTGCTTCGATCATCTCTGAGCGCGGCTCCAACCGCGCACTCAGTATCAACCCGGCCCACTCCTCCACCAGCCCGCTGTCCCACCAGCCTTTCGCCGCATCTTGCCGCAGAATCTCGATCGCGCGCTCGACAGTGAACGCGGCTTTATAGGGACGCTCGACGGTGACGGCGTCGTAAACGTCGATGATAGCGAGAATCCGCGCGGTCACCGGAATTTGGTTGCCCGTGAGGCCGTCGGGATATCCGCTGCCGTCCATGCGCTCGTGATGATGGCGGATGATCGGCAATACATTGTGGAACGATCGCATCGGCGCGCAGATGGCGGCGCCCGCGGCGGGATGTTCCATCATGATCCGGCGTTCGTGATCGTCGAGCGCGCCGGGTTTCAGCAAGATTTCCTCGGGAACCGCGAGTTTCCCGATGTCGTGCACCATGCCGCCGCGACGAAGCGCCGTCAATTGTTCTTCCGGCAATCCCGCGGCTTGGCCGAGCATGACGGCGTAGCGGGACATTCGCTCGCAGTGGCCCTCGGTGAAGGGATCTTTCGCTTCGATGCCTTTGGCCAGCGTGAACAGCACCGTTTCCGCCTCTTCGAGTTCCTTCGAGTAGTCGCGCAGACGCAGGAGTGCCCGCACGCGCGCCATCAACTCGGCGCGGCGGATCGGCTTAGTGAGAAACTCGTCCGCGCCGACCTCGCTTCCGAGCAGGCGGTCGGAATTGTTGGAGAGTCCCGTGACCAGAATCACGGGAATCTGGCGCAACTTCGGATCCGTTTTCAGCGCGCGGCAAATGGCAAAGCCCGTTTCACCGGGCATCATCACGTCGAGCAGCACGAGATCGGGTTTGTGTTCCGCGATGAGGCCGGGAATTTGCCGTCCGTCGGTGGCGGCAATCACTTCATGGCCGTCTTCGTCGAGCATGGCCTCGAGCAGACTGCGGCTGTGATCGTCGTCGTCGGCAATCAGGATCTTGTGCGCGGAATACGGGGCATCAAACGGCAGTTGGGAGAAATAGAGGTTATCTCGAATCGTCACGGCGCATCCTCTCCCGGACACCCCTGGGGAGAAGGATTGCCATAAATTCTGACACGCCAATTCACCCAGAATGGCACCAGAATTATCAAACAACCTACTGCAACTTCTTAAGCTGCCTCAATCCGCAGCATAAGCCTAAACGTTCTCATACAGAATGGTACATTGGTACCAAAGCTGTAGCCCTGAATAGACCTAGGACCGGCGGGACAAAAGAAAACACAAGGCAAAAGGCAAAAGTCAAAAGGCAAAAATGAAACCGCGGCTGCCCTCTGCGGGATCTCGAGTAACGCCCGAAAAGCCCAACCTCACGCGTTCCCAGTGATGACTCTCCTTTTGCCTTTTGCCTTTCGCCTTTTGCCTTTTGCCTTTTGCCTTTTGCCTTCGCCTCTTGCTTTTGCCTCTACCGCCCCGCCACCTTCGCTCCCTCCGAGGAGCGTCCCCATCCCGGCAGACTCACGCTGCTCGCGCCGGACTGCGACACGAATCCATTGAGCACGTCTTGACTCGCGGCGGACAGATTGTCGAACCGGCAACCGGCACGCTGCTGGCCATCTTCGCGCATCACGCGAAGGATCGTGGCGCTGGCTTCCACGGGACGCGGCGAGGTCGGCAGGTGGAACGAGAGTCGTACAAAATCTCCGACATGAAGGCGTCCTTCAAATCGAAAGATCATCCCGGTCGCGCTGATTTGCGAACTGACGCCGGCGAATTCGCCCGACCCGGTGCGGCAGGTCACCGGCGTGCGCACGTCCACGGTGTGATTGCGCAGACGCTCGCGCAACAACGATCCTTGCGTGGAAGTGATCAGGCGCATCAGTTTGCCGCGGTCGAGCGGCTTCGACAAATAGAATTGCGCGCCGGCCGCAAAGGCGTCGTGAACACCGCCCGTGGCGTTGTCGGCCTCGCTGCCGACCAACACGATGGGCGTCGTGGCATTCTGCGCGGATTTGCGAATTCGCCGCGACATGGCGGCGCCGTTCAGTCCCGGCATCGCTAAATCGAGAAAAATACCGTCGAATTTCTCGCGGTCGATGAGATCGGAAGCGTGTAAAGGGCTGCGCGTGCCGCGCGCGGCGATGCCCGTGCTCTTGAGCGCATCACAAATCAGCTCGAGAGAAGAGGCGTTGTTCTCGATGACCAGCGCGTTGAGTTGCATGAATTTCTACATTGAATATCGCATTTTTCCGAGCGCACCAGAATAGCGCACCGGTACTAACTCGATCGAGAATTAGGAAAATCTAATGCCTTACCCCTAACAGCGCGGGACCATTTTCGAGCGCGGAGGTTTGCCTCGCGCCTGAAGTTTGGACATTTCCACTCGTCCAAACGCCAGCGGCGACAAGCCGCCGCACTGCAAATTATTGAATCGCGATCGTCGCTGGATTGCTCGGCGTGCTCGCCGCAGTGATCACCACAGGCACGTTCGCGCCCGTCGCGACATTCGAGGGAATTTGCAGATTCACTTGGTACAGTCCCACGAAACTGGGCGCGAGTCCCGCGAACTGGACCGCCGCAGCTTTCGATCCCACCGTCGCGGTGACCAGCAACGTGGTGGTCGATAACGGCGAAGCGGGCGCCGCCGCGCCGCTGGCGACACTGGGAAGCACCGCGCCCAAACCGGTGACGAACAGCGAGATCACTTCACCGGCATGCGCCGGCGACGCCGTGGTGATCGGCAATCCCGTCGCGCCGTGCAGCGCGGCGGCGACGTGATTCAGGTTCGTGTCGGTGTTGAAGAAAATTCCGGGAGCTGCGGCGTTCAACAGCAGAGGCACGTTGAGCACCGGACCGCTGGCTGTTGTGACCGCGAGATTCGCGTACGATCCTTGCGTTGAAAACGGCACTTGAAAATTGATCTGGCCCGGCGACACGTAGAACAACGGCACGGCGACTCCGTTCACCGTGGCGCTCACGTTGCCGAGCGCCGTGGGAAGCGGAGTCGCGGCAGCCGTGACTGTGCTCGGAGTCAGGAACGGCCCGAAGAACGACGCGATCGACCCGGCGCTGACGGCGTATCCGGCGGCAAAGCTCGCGCCATTCACCGCCGCGCCCATCGTCGACGCTACCGGCGCGACGGCCGTCTCATAGCCCGGCGACGTAGCGGTAACGGTCGCGGTGCCGGCGTTGCCCATGATCATCGAAAACGGCGCTTGCGTCGCACCCGCCGCAACGGTCACGCTGGCGGGCACCTTCACGATGCCGGAATCGCTCGACGTCAGTTGAAATGTCGCGCCGCCGGCGGGCGCGGGCGATTGCAAATTGATCGACGCCTGCACTGTCGTGGTTACCGATCCCGCCGCGACGGGCGAAGGCGCGATCCGCGCCGCTTTCATCAGTTCCGTGTGCATCGTGCCATTGCCGCCGGCCGCCGAATTCCAATAATTGTCGTACGTCGCTTGGAAATTCTGCAACTGCGTGACGTCATTTTGGTTGAGCGTCGCGCCTTGCGCCAAAATATAAATGATCGCCACGTTGTAACTCTTGCGGGTCATCGTCGCGGGAGGCAGACGCGCTCCGTTGGCCTGGATAATCTGCGCCACGGTCACGGGCACCGCCGTTCCATTGAACATCACGCCGTTCACCGGATAGGTGTTCTGGGAATATTGCGATCCGGTGACCAAAAACGAATCCGGCACCTGCGACGGGCCGATCAACCCCATCAGGTATTGATCGAGCGGCCCGTATTGCTGCGTGTTCGCGATGGTGGTGAACGATCCGTTGTTGTTGTTTTGAATCTTGTCGCCGAGCATAAAGCTGGCATTGTCGTTGAAGAGAAAACTCCAATGCGCCATCGGCGTATCGAGCAAATCGCCGCTCTCGGGGTTCGTGGCGTCAGGCCAGAACACGTACGACAGCCAGCGATGCCCAATTTCGTGCGACATCACTGTGAACGATGTGCTGCTGCCCACCGCGCCCACCGGCGCGTTGGGATTCGCGCCGTATTTCGCGAGCGCTCCCATTTCGATTACCGTTTGCAGGCGATTGCTTCCCGTGAAACGCGTCGAGTCCCAGGTTTGCGCGCCGCCCGATTGCGCGGTGCCGACAATTCCTGTGATGTCGTTCTTGATGGGATTGGTTTGCGCAAACGTGTCCGCGCCCAGCGAAAACGAGTAATTCGCGGAGGTCCACGTCATCAGCGTGTCGTAAGCGTCTTCGTGCGTCGCATAAAATTTCAGCGCCACGCAGGAAATGCAGATGTGTACCGCCGTGTCGTAGACCTCCACCAGCGCGGCGCTCGCGGATAACGCGCCGGCGGGCGAGGAAAACGCGATTTCGTCGGCCGCCGCGGCCATCGCACCGGGCCCGCTACCCGTGCCGCCCGGTGAAATACCCACCACCGCCACCGAGCTCTGCACGGCGCCGTAATTGAATTGAATATTCCCGTTGGCGAAGAGAATCACTTGGAACGTCTGCTGCGGCACGGGCGGGGTCAACGTTTCGGTACAGCACAAGGGCACCGCGAGCCACGAAATGACTGCTTTCGTCGATTGCACATTCACTGTGACCGTGCCGCCTTCCGCCGGATTCAGGTCTTGGAAGAACGGCATCAGGCGCGGCGGACCCACCAGCGCGCGGCCCAGATCGCGATCGCTCGAATCGAAGTCGCCGGTGCCGAAAGTCAGGTTGCCGTCGGAATTCACGTAAACGCCCGAGTACGTTTGCCCGTAAAACGTGAACGCAAATGGCAGCGCGACAAAGTGCGTATCGTCGTCGGCAAGCGTGATCGCTTGTCCGGCGTTGGCCGACGTGGTATCGAACACCGAAGGAACGTTCGTAACGGTGTAAGCGCCGCTCGATAGCGAGAACATCACGCTTTGATTCGCCAAGTTGAACGGCGCGGGCTGCGAGAAGAGCGTGCCGTCGTCTTGCATCACCGCGATGTTTCCGAAATCCTGATTCGTCGAGGCCGCGGCCGCGCGACGCTGGCGGTCGGCCGCGAGTTTTCGTAACGCGCGTTGACGCATCAGCGTCTCACCGTGCAGGTGATTGGGATGCACCACGTCGCCGGTGGGGCGACGGCGAGCTTCCGCCGGGATCGCCAAGGAGAGAACTAATAGCAAGCCTGTGAAATGTCGCACTTGCAGAAATTCTAACATGGCGTTGCGGACCGGCCCAAAATGACGTAACATTACAAATTACGCGCCGCATCGGTCAAGGCCACTAGACGAGGTGTCTGATTGGTATTGAAGAGGACCGTTTTTAACACCATTTTCCGTGTGTGTGTGGTGTGTCTTTCTTTCCTGACGTGCTTGGCCCTAGGCGCATCGGCCAACGCCCAGCCGTCCCCCGTTTATGGTCAGGCGCAAGCGGCCGTCCGCGTGATCGGACAGCCCGATTTCACCACCGACAATCCCGGGTTCGACAACATCAGCCTTGGCGCGCCGACTTCGATGACGCTGGCCGGCAACTTGCTGATTGTCGCCGATGGCGGCAACAATTTCCTGGGACCGCAAAACAGCCGCGTCCTGATCTATCCGAATTACAAAACCGCCAACCGCAACACCACGGCGATCACGGTGCTCGGTCAACCGGGCTTTGGGTCCTCGTGCAACGTGGCGGTAGGTCAAACCGATTCTGGAACGATGTACAGCACCGCCATGCCCGCGCAACCGTGCCAGTTGACGGGCACCGCGCAGAATATGATGAATCTGCCGGGTGCGGTGGCGTCGGACGGAACGCATCTAGTGGTCGCCGACTCCGCGAACAATCGCGTGCTGGTCTTCAACTCCATCCCCACAACCAACGGCGCGAACGCCGACGTGGTGATCGGTCAACCGGACTTTACGTCGCATCTGCCGGGAACCGCGCAGAATAAGCTGAGCTATCCCACCGGCGTCACGCTGGCGGGTGGCCGGCTGTTCATCGCCGACACGTACAACCATCGCGTGCTGATCTTCAACTCGATCCCCACGGCGAACAACGCCAACGCCGACATCGTCATTGGTCAGCCGAACTTTACGGCGCACAGCGCGGCGAACCCGCCTTCGGCGAGCACGATGTACGACCCCACGTCGGCCACAACCGACGGAACGCGCTTGATCGTCACCGATCTCGGCAACAACCGCGTTCTAATCTTCAATCACATCCCGACGGCCAGCAGCGTGGCCGCCGACGTGGTGGTGGGCGAACCGGATTTCGCGACCAACGACCTGAACAATGCGAACAACACCACCGACCCCAGCCCGTCGTCTTGCTGCTCGGGTTCGGCCAGCTTGCAGTTCCCGCGCGACGCCTTCAGCGACGGCCAGCGCCTGATCATTTCCGATTCCGGCAATAACCGCATTTTGGTTTACAACCACATTCCCACCACGCAGGGTGCGTTTCCCGACTCCATCATCGGCCAGTACGACACGATTGGACACCTGGAAGGATTGACCGCCAACAAGCTGTCGAGTCCCATGGGATTGATGCCGCTTCCCGGCGGCGGATTCCTGGTGGCCGACGGCAACAATCGCCGCATTTTGGAATTTCAACCGGGCCAACCGTGGGTGGCCAAGGGTCACATCTACGACGCCGCGTCGCTGAACGGCAACGGCATTCCCAAGCCCCTCAGCGTACAGGCGACGGTCAGCGTGGACAACACGGGCACCGTTCCGCCGGGAAATTATTTCCTTCGCGTCACGGGATTGAACTCGAATTTCCCGCGCGAGAGCTTTCCGTCCGACGAGTTCCCGGTGGTGGTGCCCGCCGCGAACACCTCGGGCTCCACGATCCTGGTGACGTGGCAGCCGCAAACGCTGGCGAATAGTTATCGTGTCTATTTCGGACGATTGCCGAACATGGAAGACCGCTTCGCGGGCGCCGATCAAACGTTCGCGACCGCTACGCCGCTGACCATCGGCGGAACGCCGGCCTCCGGCGACGTGATCAGCCTGCAAGTCACCAACGACGATGCCACCACGTTCACCGTGACGTACACCGTGGTTCCCAACGACACCGTCGGATCTATCGGCGATAATCTCGCCAACTCCGTGAATACCAATACGGCCAACACCGCCGTTGGCGTCACGGCCACCAGCGACCACAAGGGCACGATTACGTGGCAAGCGAAACAATCCGGCGCGGTGGGCAATGCGTGCGGATATTTGGCGCAGATCACCGGCGGTACCGGAACCACGGTAACGCCCAACGACAATTTCACGCAATTTACCGGCGCCACAACCACCAGCACGCTTCCGCAAGTGACAGTGACCACCTACCCGGTGGATCCGACGCTGGCGGGATCGTTCGGCAATCAGCGCCCGTACGACAACATGGTGCCCGGCGGAATCGCCCTGATCACGGGAAATTTCCCGAACACCGTGACGGCGGCGGCCGGATCGGCCCCCTTGCCGTACACGCTCGCCGGCACGCAAGTCTTCGCGAATGGACTGCCGTGTCCCATTGTGTCGGTGTCGCCCACGCAGATCCTGGTGCAGTTGCCGATGGAGCTGCTAGGCAATAGCGCCGGCATTTGGGTGCAGCAAACCCTGAGTAACGGCGCGGTCGCCAGCTCGGTGCCGATGGAAGTCACGCTGACGGTTCCGCAGGCCTCGCTCTATTCGTCCGACGGCAGCGGAACGGGCAACATTCTCGCTTTCCATCCCGATGGCACGGCGATCACGGCGGCGTCTCCGGCGTCGGAAAACGAATTGATCACGTTCTATGGCACCTCGTTCGGCTTGTTGTCGGACTTTCCGCTGAACGTGGTCAGCACGGTTCTGCAACAGAGCGGCGAACTGGTCGTCGGGACGTATTACATGCGCGTGACGGCGATTTATGCGAACGGCACGGAGTCGCTGGGCTCGGGCGAAGTGGTGCAATCGATTCCTTCGGGCAATACGAATTCCGCGCAACTCACTTGGGACGCCACGCCCGGCGCGGTGAAGTATCGCGTCTACGTAGGCACGGCGTCGCTCGGCTACAACCGCTACTTCGAAACTGACACGAATGCGTTCACACTGACGAGCCTCATCGGCGTCAGCGGAGTGCCGCCGCCGGAAACCAACGTTCCCGGCAACGGAGTGATCGGCGTCGCCACCACGCAGCAGGTGCAGGTGCAAGGCAACGTCTGTCCCACGAATTTCATGGGTGAAAACACGGGTGTCGTCGGCGTGTGGCGCATCACCTGCACGATTCCCAACACGATCTCGGCGTCCGACTTGAACATTACGCCCACCGACGCGATCGGCTTGGCGGATATTCATGCGATTGTCGGCGCCATCGACTCCAACCACTTGTTCCTGCCGATTCAGCGGCCCGCGCCCACGTCGTTCACCATCACGCCGACGATCTTGAACTTCACGGGCGTCGCGGGCGACGTCTCCACGCCGGTTCCGCAGCCGGTGACGGTGATCAAACTCGGCGGCGGCACGCTGAAATGGTCGGTGAACGTGAACACCAGCGACGGCGGCCCGTGGTTGACCGGCAATGTGTTGAATGGAACCAACCAAGGCGTGATCCAGATATCGGCGAATCCCTCGAATCAAGCGCCGGGCACCTACACCGGCACGCTGACGGTCACCGGGTCGGACAACAACAACAACCCAATTCTGGATGCCAACGGGAATCCGTTGGTGATGGTGACGAACGTGAACTTCCTGGTGACCGCGACTAAAGTGGAGCCGGCGCATCGCGGGCGCGCGCCCGAGCGTCCGCGGTAAACAAGACACCTAGAGGAGTTTTTCAACAGGATGGACAGGATGTACAGGATCTAAGACCTCGTCTTATCCTGTATCTCCTGTTCATCCTGTTAAACAGATTCGCGAGGATTTACTGTTTCGCGCCCGTGGACGCTTTTGCTCCAGTGCCCTTCTTCGCGCCGGAGGATTTCGATCCTGTGCCCGACTTAGCCGGTGTCGCGGCCGGAGCGCCGACAACGACGCCCGTCTTGATCCAGTCAAGTTTCGGAAAAGCCGCATCGAGATACTTCTTGCCATTGTTTCGAATCTGGTCTTGGTCGGCTTCCACTTGTCCGCCGCCGTCGTAGAGCTGCTCTACGACGTCGAGTCCCGTGGTCACCACGCCGAACGGCGTGAATCCCTGGGAATCGAGGCCGGCGTTGTTGCCGTGATTGATAAAGATTTGCGTGCTACGCGAGTTCGGTGCGCTCGTCTTGGCAAAGGTGACGTAGCCGGGTTTGTTGCTCTGCTTGCCGATCGCGTCGTCTTTGATGTCGGCGTGCATCCATACTTTGTTCACTTCGGGGTACGCGCTCATTCCGAACTGCACCATGAATCCCTTGATGTTGCGGAAGAACGCCGTGTTGTCGTAGAAGTGATGGCGCACCAGATTGTAGAAGCGGTCCGCGCCGTTCGGCGACCACTCGCGCGTCACGTGGATCACGATGTCGCCCTTGGTGGTGGTGAACTTCACGTCGTACTCGGCCGGCGCGGTGGCGTTGAGCGCCGCGGGATTCAGCAAGCTCTTGTCGAAAGTCGCCGGCGCCGCCGCGGACTTCGTCGCTGTGGACTTCGTGGCGCCTGCGGATTTCTTGGCGCCCGTGGAGGCCGATTGCGCGCCGGCCGCTCCGGTCGCGATCAACATAGCAATGGTCAACGCCCGTGCCGATGAAAATGTCTTGGTCATATACTCGTCAGATTCTCCTTGACGCAGTGTTGTTGAGAACAACCATTTTCTCACACTCGGGCGGGCGGTTATAATTCTTCTATGTCCATCGGAGTAGACGTTGGCTAAAAGTTCGGGACCCAAAAACGCCGGCGCAAAAGCGCCGCGCCGCCGCCGTGGTTTTCTTTTCTGGTTCACGCTGCTGCTTCTGGTGCTCGCCGCCGTGGCGTTTCACCGCGCGATCCTGACGTCGCTCGGCGAGATGCTGGTCGCGCAAGACAAGCTCGAGAAATGCGACGCCGATCTCGTCTTGAGCGGCGAAGACGGCGACGGATTGCGCACCCGCAAGGCCGTCGACCTTTACAAAGAAGGCTGGGTGAAGAAAGTGGTGCTCTCGGGCGCGCGCGAAACCTTCGGCCACTACGAAACCGACTTCGCGGCGCCGCTGGCGTTGTCGCTCGGCGTGCCGCCGCGAGATTTGATCGTCATCCCCAGTCGCGCGCGTTCCACGCAGGAAGAAGCGATTGCCGTGCAGCCGGATTTGCAGCGCGCCGGCATCCACTCGCTGATTCTGGTCACGTCGAACTTCCATTCCAGCCGCGCGCGGCGTTACTTCCGGCGCCTCTACGGCGACCGCATGAAGATCATCGTGGCGCCGGCCGACAACGAATTCTTCCATCCGGATTCGTGGTGGCAGACGCGCGAGGGAATGAAGTATTTCCTCTGGGAATTTACGAAATACGTGACGTCCTATTTTTCGTGAGCCGCTTTTAGTTGGGTTTCTTCACCGGCGCGGGCGGCGGGGCGGGCTTGGCCGGTTCCTTGTCATCTTCCGGAATGTCGAACTTGATCGACGTGTCGGTGGTGAACTTGCGATACATCCGGAACGTGATCTCGTTGTCCATCGACACCGTGCCGTCGCTCAACGTCATCAACGCGCGTTGCGGCAGCAGGGCCGTGTAGCCGGAAATGTTCACCCAGTCGTAATCGAGCGTGTCCTGCGCATCCCTGATCGGAAAGTCCTTTTCGATATTCACCGCGGCGATACTCAGGCGCAGCACTTGCGCCGTTTCGCGATCGATATACACCATGCCGCGATACGCCGGATACGTATGCCGCTCGTGATTGTAGTCAAGCTGCCATTGCGAGTATTCCTTGCGCACGTTGTAGCCGTACAGTTCGATCGCGCGGCCGCGGAGCGCCGTCTGGCGCAACCATTCAAACGTGGCGTGCGTCGCCGGTTCGAAAACGCCTTGCAGCAAGCTGCCGAACTCGCCGGTGCTCATCGCGCCGCCCAGTTCGGTGATCTTCTTTTTGTCGACCATGCCGTTCGACGAGATCACTTCATAATTCTCGCGGTGTTCGGCGTCAAAGCTGAGTCTGGCATTGACGGTGTCAAGCTTGCTGCGCTGCTCGCGTCCCTGCAAGTTGCCGTAGCGCTGCGTCACTTGCAGGCAGATGAACGCCGGCAGATCGTGCGTGAAGGAGAGAGCGCGCTCGCGGGCTCGCTCCAGTAATTCCTTCTGACCTTTGTCGTCGAGCGGCGGAGGAACAGCAACGTAGGCGTCCTGATCGTGCGCCTGCTGTGCTTGCTTTTCAGCCTTCGATCCAATCGCCGGGGCCGCACTGACACCCTTGTCGTGCTCGGCGGAAGCTTTGCTGACGGCCGCGATCAGCGCGTCGCCCGCGCCGGCTTTGCGGAGTCGCCGCGTGAACGATTCGGTCAGGTGGAAATCGACGCCGCGTTTCTCCACCATGTCGACGACCGAGTCCTCGCCGATCGCCTTGATGGTGCGACACACGGTTTCCAATTGGTCTTCAGTGAATCGCTGCGATTGAGCCGAGAGCAACGTCGCAGCGGATAGACAAACAAGGAGACAAGCCGCTAGGAACAGGCTGGTGATTCTATGTGACATCTTACTTCTATCTTACAACGGCTCGCCGCGTGACCGGTCCGCATCTTTCCAATGTTTACAAACGTCATATCATTAAGGATTGCGCTTCTTTCGCCAAATTCGTCCGCTGTATCCCTACTTGCGCCGCTATCGCCGGCCCTTGACATTGGGCCTGCTGGCACTCACCGGCAACAACGGCGTGTGGGTGATTCTGCCGATGATCATGCGCGCGGCCATCGATTCGCTTACGGCGTCGCTGAGCCGCGAGCGGATTCTTTTCTACGTCATGCTGATGATGATCACGGCGTCGGTGCGCGCCGTGTTTCAATGGGCCAGCCGTCATTACCTGATCGGATGCTCGCGCGATATCGAGTTTGATCTGCGCAACGATTTGTTCCGGCACCTGGCATCGCTGCCGCAGTCGTACTATCAACGCAATCGCACCGGCGACATCATGGCGCGCGCCACCAACGACATGAGTGCGGTGCGCCAGATGCTCGGGCCGGGCGTTCAGTCGTCGGGCAATACCGTGCTGATCATGTTGCTGGCGGCCGCCATCATGACGCACCTCGACGGCCGGCTTACGGCGATCGTTCTTCTGCCCGTGCCGCTCGTGTCGTTCTCGGTTCTCTATTTCGGCCGCCTGATTCACGAGCGCTTCGAGCGAATTCAAGAAATGTTCAGCGACCTCAGCGCCGCGGCGCAGGAAAATCTCGCCGGCGTGCGCGTGGTGAAAGCGTACGCGCAAGAAGACGCCGAGATCGAGCGATTCCGCGGGATGAACCTCGACTACTTCGAGCAGAATCGCCGCCTCATCCGCGTGTGGGGCGTCTTTTACCCCCTGTGCGATCTGCTGATCGGCGTTTCGTTCGTACTGGTGCTATGGATGGGCGGGCGCGAGGTGATCGCCGGACGCATCACGCTGGGCTCTTACGTGGCGTTCAATACGTACCTGGTGCAACTCGCCTGGCCGATGATCGCGCTCGGATGGGTGGTGAACCTGGCCCAACGCGGCGCGGCGTCCATGGAGCGATTGCAGGAAATTTTCGACGAACGGCCGGAGATCGCCGAGCCGGAGAATCCCGCAAAGGTCGGCGAAGTGCGCGGCGAAATCGAATTTCGCGCGCTGACCTTCGCTTACGCTGGTTCGCCACCGACGTTGCACTCCATCGACCTGAAGATCGCCGCCGGCAAGACGCTCGCCGTCGTTGGGCCCACGGGGTCGGGCAAATCGACGCTCGTAAATCTGATCCCGCGGATTCACGAAGTGCCCGAAGGCGCGGTGTTCATCGACGGCATCGACCTGCGGCGTTTTCCCCTGGCCACCTTGCGTCACGCCATCGGATTTGTCCCGCAGGAAACGTTTCTGTTCTCCGCGACGATCCGCGAGAACATTTGCTTCGGCGCCGACGCCACGCCCAGCGATGCCCAAGTGCGCGAAGCCGCCGAGATCGCCGGCATCGCCACCGATATCGCGGGCTTCCCCAACGGATACGACACGATCGTCGGCGAGCGCGGCATCACTTTGAGCGGCGGCCAGCGCCAGCGCACCGCGATCGCGCGCGCGCTGCTGCGGAATCCGCGCATCCTGATTCTCGATGACGCGCTATCCAGCGTCGACACCGAAACCGAGGAGCGCATTCTCTCGCGCCTGCGCAGCGTGATGCGCGGACGCACGGCGATCCTGATTTCGCATCGCGTCTCGACGGTGCAATCGGCGGACGAAATCGTTGTGCTCGAGAGTGGTCGCATCGCCGAGCGCGGAACGCACGCGGACCTCTTGGCGTTGGACGGCTACTACGCCGGATTGCATCGCAAGCAACTTTTGGAAGAAGAATTGTCGCGACAATGAGAAGACGATGAGCATGCACGACGAAGAAGTACTCGGAAAACCGTACGACGCGCGACTGATGCGGCGCATCCTTCGCTACCTGCGCCCTTATCGGGCGTCGGTGGCGTTGGCCCTGGTGTGCATCGCCATGTTTTCCGTGCTCACTTCGATGGGTCCTTACTACTCGAAGCAAGCGATCGATCGTTACCTGGGAGGAACGTCCGGGCACGCCGCCGCACACGGCGCGGTGGAACGTGTGCTGGATCGGTTCCTCAGCAGCGATCCCGTCACCGGCGTCGGACAGTTGGCGCTGCTCTACTTGCTAACGCTGATTGCCGAGTTCGCCGTGGAATACGCGCAAACCTACTTGCTCCAGCTCGTGGGACAAAGACTGATGTACGACCTGCGCATGGAGATTTTTTCGCATCTTCAGCGGCTGCATCTTGCGTATTTCGACCGCAATCCCGTGGGGCGTCTCGTCACGCGCGTCACCACCGATGTGAACGTGTTGAACGAGACATTCACCCAAGGCGTGGTGACGATTTTCGGCGACGTGCTCACGCTGGCGTTCATCGTGCTCGTGATGGTGCGCATGAACGCGCCGCTGGCCGTGGCGGCGTTCGCCGTGATGCCGGGGATTTTGCTGGTGACGAAATGGTTCCGTGGACGCGTGCGCGACAGTTTCCGGCGCATCCGTCTGGCGGTCGCGCGGATCAATTCGTATTTGCAGGAACACATCACCGGCATGACGGTGTTGCAGCTTTTCAACCGCGAGGCGCGCAGCCAGGAAGAGTTTTCGCGCATCAACGACACGCATCGCCGCGCCTACAAGGACGCGATTTTCGCCCACGCCCTCTTCTACCCGGCGGTGGAATTGCTGAGCGCCGCGGCCATCGCGTTAATCCTGTGGTACGGCGGATTGCGCGCGTACTCGGGCGCCGTGACGTTCGGCGTAGTCGTGGCGTTCATTCAATACGCGCAGCGATTCTACCGCCCGATCATGGATTTGAGCGAAAAGTACAATGTACTGCAAGAAGCGATGGCCAGCGCCGAGCGCATCTTCACGCTACTCGATACGCCGGAGGAAATTACTTCGCCCGCCGCGCCCGAGCTCGCACCCAATCCGCGGGGCCGCATCGAATTCCGCAACGTCTGGTTTGCGTATCAGAAAGCCACCGGCGCCGAACCGGAATGGGTTTTGCGCGACGTGAGTTTCACCATCGAACCGGGACAAACGATCGCAGTGGTCGGTCACACCGGTGCGGGTAAAACAACGTTGATCAGTTTGCTGCTGCGTTTCTACGACGTCACGCGCGGCGAAATCCTGGTGGACGGTGTCGATATTCGTCAGATGAACTTGACGGCGCTGCGCCACTACTTCGGCGTGGTCCTGCAAGATCCCTTTCTGTTCACGGGAACGGTGGAGACCAACATTCGCCTGGGAAGCGCGCACGTGACCCGGGAAATGATGGAAGAAGCCGCCGAGGAAGTGAATGTGTCGAGTTTCGTGTTCGCGATGCCCAAAGGATTTTCCACGCCCGTGCGCGAGCGCGGCGCGACGCTCTCGGTGGGCCAGAAGCAACTGATCAGCTTTGCGCGCGCGCTGGCGCATCGGCCGCGCGTGCTGATCCTCGACGAAGCCACGTCGTCGGTGGACACGGCGACGGAACACAAAGTTCGCGAGGCGCTGGAAACAATGGTCACGGGACGCACGTCGCTGGTGATCGCGCATCGCCTCTCGACGATCCAACGAGCCGACCGCATCCTAGTTTTTCACAAGGGACAATTGCGCGAGTCCGGCGACCATCAAACGTTACTGTCGCACAAAGGAATTTACTGGAAGCTGTATCAGTTGCAGTTTCAGTAGCGCGGCTCCTCAATGCGAGCGCCTCCCTGACTTCACTTCCGTCAGGCGCGGGCGTGGTTTCGGTTTTACGGACACCGCCGGCGCGTCGACGAGCGATTCTTCCAGCCAATTCATGTATGGATCGGCGCCTTCGACAATCGGCAGGCAAAGAATTTCCGGGACCTTGTAGGAATGCACGCTCTCGATGGCCTTGCGCAGCGCGTCGAATCGCGGCCGCGAACTTTTGATGACCAACAGAATCTCTTCATCGTTGTGCACACCGCCGTCCCAGCGATAGTAGGAACGGATTCCCGGCAAGACGTTGACGCAGGCGGCGAGGCGTTTGTCGACGAGAACGGTGGCGATTTTTCGCGCTTCTTTCACCCCGGATGTGGTCACCAGAACCACTACTTTGTCAGTCATGCCTTGATGCTAACACGCCTGTTGTAATAAGAATGTTCACTATGGCATTGATCCGCTTCGGAACCTCAGGCTGGCGCGCCCTGATCGCCGACGAATTTACGTACGCGAATGTGCGCCGCGCTGTAACGGGTATCAGCCGCTATGTGGTATCTCTTCAAGAAACACCGTCGGTCATTATTGGGTACGATCCGCGATTCCTCGGGCCAACTTTCGCGCGCATCGCCGCGGAAATCGCGGCGTCGCACGGCATTCACGTGCTGTTGTGCGGCGAGCCCGCGCCGACGCCCGCGATCTCCTACGCAATCCGTAGCCGGAAAACGCAAGGCGGAATCAACTTCACCGCGTCGCACAATCCTCCCGAGTACAGCGGTATCAAATACTCAACGCCCGACGGCGCGCCCGCCTTGCCGGAGGCAACACACAAAATCGAAAGACTCATCGACGAAGGCGACTCCGCCGGCGCAGCGAAGCCCGGTACGATTGAAAAAGTCGACATCCGCGGAGAATACCTGGCGGAACTCAGCCGACACATCGACTTCGCGGCGATTCGCGCGTCGGGCAAGCGATTTGTCTTCGATCCGCTGTACGGTGCGGCGCGAGGCTATCTCGACGCCGTGCTGCGCCGGCACGATATCGCTGTCACGACAATTCACGATCGCCACGATCCCATGTTCGGCGGACACGCGCCCGAGCCCGACGACGAAAATATCGCCGAGCTGCAAACGGCGGTTCTGGAATCGGGCGCGGCGCTGGGACTGGCAACGGATGGCGACGCCGATCGCTTCGGCATCGTCGATGCGAACGGCCATTTCATGCAGCCGAACTACATTATCGCGCTGCTGTTTGATTACCTCATGGAGTCGCGCGGATGGCGCGACGCGGGCGTGTGCAAGAGCGTGGCGACCACCAACTTGATCAACGCGCTGGCCGCGCATTGGAAAGTCCCGCTCTACGAAACGCCCGTGGGATTCAAGTATGTCGGCGAGCTGATCGACCAAGACAAAGTGGTGATCGGCGGCGAAGAAAGCGCGGGCCTGAGCATCCGGCATCATCTGCCGGAAAAAGACGGCGTCCTGGCGTGTCTCTTGTGCGCGGAAATGACGGCTGTGCGGAAAGCGCCGCTAAGCGTGCAACTGTCACGGCTATTCGAAAAGGTCGGCGCGTTTTATCCTACGCGCTTGAATCTGCGCCTGACCGAGGAAATCAAGGCGCGCTTCGTCGAACGGTTGAAACGCGATCCCGCGGAGTTCGCGGGACGAAAAGTGAAGGAATGCGTGCGCACCGATGGATTGAAGCTGGTTCTCGACGACGGCAGTTGGGTGCTATTCCGATTGTCGGGAACCGAACCTGTGGTTCGAATTTACGCCGAGGCGCGCGTGGAAGCGGAGTTGCCGTTGCTGGTCGAACAAGGGAAAAAATTCGCGGTTGATTAACCACAAAGACACGAAGAACACAAAGAAAACCGAGTTGACGCTCCAAGGTTTTCTTTGGTCCTTTGTGTCTTTGTGTTCATTTTCCTAACGGCGCCAGTGACCGCCATAATACGCGCGGCCATAGTAGCGCGGACCCACCCAGCGCGCTCCCACATATGGCGGACGCGCCCAGTATCCGGCACGCCAAACGTATCGGCCGCCGTAAGGATAGTAGTAGCCGGGCACCCAACTGAATCCAACTCCGGGAGCCGGATACGCCGCGTAATACGCCGCAGGCGGAACCACGGGCGGCGCCGCGTAACCATACACCGGTCCAGGGACGCCAATTCCGATTCCCACCGACACGCGTTGCGCGCTCAGCGCTCCGCACCCGAGAAGAATGACGCTCAAAGCCAGCGTGCTAAGGATTTTGGCTCTCATACCGCACCTCCTGTTGTGGGAGACGAAGCACGCCCAGTACTGGGTTACAAGATTCTCGGGGCCTAGTCCGCTCACCGGCGATGAGTGCCCGTTCACCGTCCGTCATTTTTGCCTCTTGCCTTTTGCCTTTTGATTCTTGATTTTTGATTTCGATGTCTTTTCTATTGACGCCACTGGTACCTTTCCTCCAGGGAACGTTCCTTTTGGCGACACACTTGCGCTACATTCGAAACTAGCGCCAAAGGGAGAATCGCCATTCGTCTCAAGATCGTTGTACCGAAGCCGACCATCGGATCGCTCGTTCGCATCGCCGCGGTGGCGGTGGGCGGCGTGCTCCTCTCGGCGATGGCGCATCGCGCCCTGGGACCCAACGGGTATCAAGCCTACCGCCAGCGTGAAGCGCAGAAGCATCAACTGGAGCTGGATATTCGCCAGTTGACGATTCGCAACATCGAGTTGAACGGCGACGTACAAAAACTTTCGAGCTACGACAACAAAACGATTGAAGGTGTCGCCCGCCAGGATTTGAAACTCGCCAAGCCCGGCGAAGTGATCTACGTTCTCCCGCCGGAAACGCCAAAGAAGTGACCCCAGCACCCGATCCGCGGTTCATGCAGCGCGCTATCGATCTGTCTGTCGCCAACGTGCGCTCCGGACGCGGCGGACCCTTTGGCGCCGTCATCGTGAAGCGCGGAAGAATTGTGGCCGAGGGTGCGAATCGCGTTACGTCGACCAACGATCCTTCGGCGCACGCGGAAATCGTGGCGATCCGAAGGGCCTGCAAGAAGCTCGGCCACTTCGAACTGGAGGATTGCGAGATCTACTCGAGCTGCGAGCCGTGCCCGATGTGCCTGGGCGCCATTTACTGGGCGCGTCCCGCACGCCTGTACTTCGGCAACACGCAGCGCGACGCGGCACGCATTGGCTTCGACGACTCCTTCATCTATCGCGAAATCCGCACGCCCTTCCAGCGCCGCCGCATTCCCATGCGGGCCTTTATGCGCACCGAAGCGCTGGCGGCATTCCGGGCGTGGGAGAAAAAGCAGGATAAAATCGCATACTAGTTCTGTGAGCGGCTCTGGCGATATCGACGGGTGGGTGGGACGGTCCGTTCCCCGCAAGGACGGCGTCGCGAAAGTCACCGGGCAAGCCCGTTACGTTGACGACATCACCATGCCGCACATGCTGTACGGCGTCACCGTGCGCTCCAGCGTGCCGCGCGGCCGCATCAAAGCAATTCACTACAGCGACAAGATTCCTTGGGAACAATTTACGATCGTCACCGCCGCCAACATTCCCGGCGAGAACGTGATCTACCTCCTCATGGGCGATCAGCCCTGCCTCGCGTCGAGGGTGATCAATCACTCGCAAGAGCCGATCGTGTTGCTCGCGCATTCCGACAAGAACTTGCTGGAAGCCGCGCGCGGAGGCGTGACGATCGAGGTGGAACCGGAGCCCGGCGTTTTTTCCATTGAGGATTCACTCGAGCAGAAAGAAATCGTCTGGGGCAGCGACAACATCCTGAAGCAATACCACATGAACAAAGGCGACGTGGACAGCGTGTGGCCATCCGCCGATTTCGTTGTGGAAGGCGAGTATCGCACCGGCGCGCAGGAACAGCTTTACATCGAAAACAACGGCATGATCGCGACGGCGTCGCCCGCCGAAGGCGTCACCGTGTGGGGATCGATGCAATGTCCGTACTACGTGCAGAAGGCGCTGATGCGATTGTTCGCGCTGCCGGCCGAAAAAGTGCGCGTCGTCGCGGCGGTCACGGGCGGCGGATTCGGCGGCAAGGAAGAATATCCTTCGATGATCGCCGGCCATGCCGCACTGCTCGCCTGGAAATCCGGGCGTCCCGTGAAAATGATTTACGATCGCGCCGAAGACATGGCCGCCACCACCAAGCGCCATCCTTCGCGCACGCGCCATCGCACGGCGGTGTCGCGCGACGGCAAATTACTGGGCATGGACATTGAATTCACGCTCGACGGCGGGGCCTACGCCACGCTCTCGGCCGTGGTGCTCTCGCGCGGGACCATCCATGCCGCCGGACCGTACCGGTGCCCGAACGTGCGGGTCCACGCGCGCGCCGTGGCCACGAATTATCCTCCGCACGGCGCGTTTCGCGGATTCGGCGCGCCGCAAAGTATCTTCGCGCTCGAGCGCCACTTGAATAAGGTCGCCGCCGTGGTGGGACTCCCGCCCGAGGAATTGCGCCGGCGCAATTTTCTTCATCAGGGCGATCTCACTTCCACGGGCCAGGAAGTCCGCGAGCCCGTCGATCTGGAAGGCTTGCTCGATCGCGCGTTTTCAGCGACGGATTATCGCGCCAAAGTGCAATCGTTCGCACGCTCCAACATCGGCAGCCGCATCAAACGCGGCATCGGATTCGCCACGTTCATGCACGGCGCGGGATTCACGGGATCGGGCGAGGAGTATCTCGCGTCGATCGTCGGCGTGGAAGCGACGGCAGACGGTGGAGCGAAGATTCTGGTGGCCGCCACGGAAATGGGCCAGGGATCGTCCACCACGCTCGCGCAAATCGCCGCCGACGCGCTGGGCATTTCGTTCGATCGCGTGACCGTCGCCGAGCAAGACACCGCGAACGTCCCGAACAGCGGACCCACCGTCGCGTCGCGCACGTGCATGGTGGTTGGAAAGCTTGTCGAGACCGCGGCGCTGGCGTTGAAAGCGAAAGTGGCGGAAGCGGGAATCGCCGGCGATTTCTCCACCGCCAGCGCGGCGTACATCAAGATCCATGGTCCACTGCGTCACTTCGCAAAATACGCCGCGCCGCCCGGCATTCACTGGGACGATCAAAGCTATCAAGGCGACGCGTACGGCGCGTATGCGTGGGCCGTCTACGTGGCGGAAGTGGCGGTGGACACGCTGACGTATGAAGCGAGCGTCACCGATTTCGTCGCGCTGCAAGAGGTGGGACGCGTCATTCATCCGCGCGTCGCCGCGGGACAAATCGAAGGCGGCGTCGCGCAAGGAATCGGCTACGCGCTCTATGAAAACGTGCAGTGGAAAGACGGCCGCATGGCGAACAATCAGATGACAAATTACATCATGCCGACCGCCGCCGACGTTCCGCCGATCCGCGTGCTCTTCGCGGAAACGCCGTACGCCTACGGTCCCGGCGGGGCGAAGGGGATCGGCGAGTTGCCGATCGACGGTCCCGCGCCGGCGATCGCGAACGCGCTTGAGAACGCGCTGGGCGTGCCATTCGACGAAATCCCGGCCACGCCGGAAAAAATCATGACCGCGGTGAGGGGCGCGAGATGAATACTTTTTCCTTGGTCGTGAACGGAAAACGAATTTCCGTCGAAGCGTGGCCGATGGCGCGACTCCTTGACGTTTTGCGCGAGAACGGTTTTACCGGAACGAAGGAAGGTTGCGGTGAAGGCGAGTGCGGCGCGTGCTCGGTGCTCATGGCGTCACGTGGAGAAGCGCGAAAGCTTGTGAACAGTTGCCTCGTTCCGGTGGCGCAAGCAGCGGGCGCGGAGATCACAACCATCGAAGGAATTGCCATAAGAGACGAACTGCACGCCGTGCAGCAAGCATTCATCGATCACGGCGGCGCACAGTGCGGAATCTGCACGCCGGGCATGGTGCTGGCGGCGATCCAATTGCTCGACAAAACTCCGCAGCCGAATTCCGATGAAGTCCGCGCGGCGGTGGCGGGGAATCTTTGCCGCTGCACCGGATACATCAAGATTTTCGATGCGATCTTGGATGCCTGTAAAAGAATGCGATAATCAGAGGAGCCGCATGATCGTCATTCACGCCCATTTTGACGGCAAGGTCATCGTCCCCGACGAACCGGTCGATCTGGCGATAGATCGCGCTCTGGTGGTGCGCATCGAATCGCCCGCCGAGTCGGCTCGACCAGCGGATGAGTCCGCTCTTTCTTGGCTCGCTCAAAATGCCGTCGAAGACGCGGACGCACCGAACGATCTCTCGCATCAGCACGATCATTACCTCTACGGAACGCCTAAGAAACCCCAGTGAGCACGCCGCCCTATTTTGCGGATACGGCATTTTGGATCGTAATTTCTCGTAGGAAGGATCAGTTCCACGATCGGGCCATTCTCTCGGCGCTAACGACGGACCACCATTTTGCACAGGCTGGAATCGAAAGCCTTCTCCTCGCAGACCCGCCGAGCCTTTGATAAGCTGCCTCAGTTGGTAGGAATCGCGACTAATGCACTCCTACGTTCCGTCGTTCAAGCTTCGCACACCATCCACGCTCGCCGAGGCGCTCGACATTTTGGCGCGCGAGCCCGGGGCCTGGCGTCCCTTCGCCGGCGGCACCGACATCATGGTGCTGCTGGAAGCCGGAAAACTGGAACACCGGCGCTACCTGAACATCTGGGATCTCGCGGAACTTCGCGGCATCACCGCCACGGCGGATCGCGTTACACTCGGCGCGCTTACAACGTACACTGACATTCTCGGCGACTCCGTATTGCGCACCGAATTTCCCATGCTTTCGCAAGCGGCGCGCGAAACCGGCGGCGTCGCGATCCAGAATCGTGGAACGCTGGGAGGCAACATCGCCAACGCGTCGCCGGCGGCCGATTCTTCTCCGGCGTTGCTCGCGTACGACGCGCAAGTGGAACTTGTGTCGGCGTCGGGCACGCGAACGGTTCCCTACTCTGCGTTTCATTCGGGCTACAAGCAAATCGACCTTCGCGGCGATGAGCTGATCCGCGCCATTCATCTGCCTCGCGCCGCGGCCGGAGAGATTTGGCGTGATTACTTTCGCAAGGTGGGCACGCGCAAGGCCCAAGCGATTTCCAAAGTCTGCTTCGCCATGCGCGCACGTCTCGATTTCGACGGCGAGCTTCCTCGCCTCGCCGAAGTGCGAGTGGCGCTCGGCAGCGTCGCGCCTGCTCCGATTCGCTGCCCGCAGACCGAACGGTTTCTCGCGGGGCGCACGCTCGATCCCGATACCGTTGGAGGTGCGGGCGTGATGCTGTCGTCTGAAATCGCGCCCATCGACGATATTCGGTCGACGTCTGCTTATCGCCGCCGGGTCGCGGTGAATTTGCTCGAAGACGCGCTGCTGCAACTTTCAGGACCTCACACGACACGGCGACGGCCGGCCCGCACGGCAAATCGCCGCCCTCCGCTTGATTCGGTGCTGCGCAGCCAGCGCGTGGTGCACTCCGGCGGCTGCACGCCCGCGGCCATTGTGATTCGCGACGGCCTGATCGCCGAAATACTCAGCTACGACAACGTCCCCTCGCACGCGCGGGTGGTCGACTGCAAGAACTCCGTGATCATGCCCGGTCTGGTCGATCCGCACGTGCACATCAACGATCCGGGGCGCGCCCACTGGGAAGGATTTTCCAGCGCCACGCGCGCGGCGGCGTCAGGCGGCGTCACCACGCTTGTCGACATGCCATTGAACAGCATTCCGGCAACCACTTCGATGGCAGGCCTCGCCGCTAAACGCGAGGCTGCACGCGGCCGGTGCTGGACGAACGTCCATCTGTGGGGCGGCGTCGTGCCCGGCAACACCACGGAGATCGAGCCGATGTGGAACGCGGGCGTGTTGGGTTTCAAGTGCTTTCTGGTTCCCAGCGGCGTCGATGAGTTCCCGCACGTCACCGAGAGCGACCTGCGTCAAGCGATGCCGATTCTCTCCAGACTCGGCGCGCCGCTCCTGGTGCACGCCGAAATGCCGGGACCGATCGAGCACGCCGAGGCGCGCGAGCGCGACGCCGACCGCGCCCGTCCCGCATCGCGAGGCGCGCAACTCGGTATGCCGTACGCGCGCTATCTCGCCACGCGTCCGCGCGCCGCCGAGCAGGAAGCGATCGAACTGATGATCCGCTTGTGCCGCGAATTCCGCACGCGCGTGCATATCGTGCATCTTTCTTCCGCTGACGCCGTGCCGGCATTGCGCGATGCGCGCCTGGAAGGTCTGCCGATCACGGTCGAAACGTGCCCGCATTATCTGACCTTTTGCGCCGAGGAAATTCCCGACGGTGGAACGCATTTCAAATGCGCGCCGCCGATTCGCGAACGCGAGAATCGCGAGCGATTGTGGCGCGCGCTAGAGCAAGGCGTCATCGATTTCGTGGCCTCGGATCATTCGCCGTGTCCGCCGGAGATGAAGCACGCCGATTCGGGCGATTTTCTCGCGGCCTGGGGCGGCATCGCGTCACTGGGTTTGACGCTGCCGGTGTTTTGGACCGCCGCGCGCGCGCGTGGATACTCGCTGCCGCAAGTCTCCGATTGGCTGAGTGCCGCGCCGGCGAATTTCTGCGCGGGCCGTTCGCCGCATGTTGCAAGCCGAATCGGCCGCATTGAACCCGGCGCCGCCGCGGATCTCGTAGTGTGGGATCCCGACTCACTGCGGCCGTGGCGCGGTTATCACCGCATGACACCGTACGCCTTCGCGATACTATATGGAGTTGTGGAGCAAACGTATGTGGCCGGACGGCTCGCGTACGATCACGGCGAAACAAGCGCGGAACCCGAGGGAATCTGTGGCATCGGCGAATTCAGTTAGCTTCACACGCGAACAATTGCTGGCCTGCTGCGGGTCGAGCGCATGGGCGGACGCGATGAGCGCGCTGGGGCCGTTTTCGCACGCCGGCGATGTGCATGCAGCCGCGCGCCGCGCGCTGGCGTCCCTCAGCGATGCCGATTGGCAAGAGGCTTTCGCGGCGCATCCGCAAATCGGGGCAAAATCGGCCAGCCAGTGGTCGACGGAAGAACAAAGCGGCGTGAACGGCGCGGACGCCGCGGTGCGAAGCGAGTTGGCGGAATTGAATCGAGCGTATTTCGAGAAATTTGGATTCATCTTTATCGTTTGCGCCACGGGAAAGTCGGCCCCCGAGATGCTCGCGCTGTTGAAATTGCGATTGCAGAACGACGCGGCCACCGAGTTGCATATCACCGCCGCGGAACAAGCGCGCATCACACATCTGCGATTGGATAAATTGCTGGCCGCATGAGCGCCATCACCACACACGTGTTGGACACCGCGGCGGGACGTCCCGCGGGCGGCGTGGCGATCGTCCTCGAACATCTCGCGGCGGGCAGATGGAAGGAACTGGGCCGCGGCGTCACCGATCACGACGGGCGATTGCGCACGCTGCTGCCGGAGGGCGAAACACCCGCGCCGGGAACCTATCGCCTGACGTTCGACACGCGCGCGCGCAGCCAGTTTTTTCCAACAGTGACGATACATTTCACGATCACGGAAAGTTCGCAGCACTATCACGTGCCTCTGTTGCTGAGTCCGTTTGGTTATTCGACGTATCGTGGAAGCTAGGGGGAGCTAACGCATGGCCGTCGTGCTGGGACAAAACAATTACGGAAAATCGCGCGTGCGGCTCGTGCAGGTGACGCGCCACAAAGATCGCCACGACATGAAGGAGCTCGACGTCGCGATCCAAGTGCAAGGCGATTTCACCGCAGCGCATACCAAAGGCGATAACGCCAAAGTCCTGCCTACCGACACGATGAAGAACACGGTGTATGCGCTGGCGCAAGGCGATCCGGTCGTCGATCCCGAGGCGTTCGCGTTGAAATTGTCGGCGCACTTCCTCGATACGCAGGCGCACATTTCGGAAGCTCGCGTGGAAGTGCGCGAACACTTGTGGAAACGCATCGCCGTGAACGGCAAGCCGCATCGCCACTCGTTTCTTTCTACGGGCGACGAGCGCCGCGTAGGCATCGCGACTCGCTCGCGCGCGAGCGTCGCCGTGGAAGGCGGCATCGACGGATTGCTGGTGCTGAAAACCACGGGATCGGCGTTCGCGGGATACATCAAGGATCGCTACACAACCCTGCCGGAAACCGACGACCGCATTTTTTCCACGGTGGTGGCTTCCCGGTGGCGTTACGCGATTCCCGACTCCGACTTCGGCGTCCTGTGGCGCGAGATTCGCCGCATCACGCTGGAGACGTTTGCCGAACACAACAGCCAGTCGGTCCAACAAACGGTCTATCTCACCGGCAAGCTCGTGCTTGACACCTTCGACGCGATTTCCGAGATTCGCTTCTCTCTGCCGAACAAGCACTGCTTGCTCGTGAATCTGGCGCCACTCGGCCTCGAGAATCACAACGAGATTTTCGTTCCCACCGACGAGCCGTACGGCTTGATCGAAGCGACGATCAAGCGGACGTGAGCTCGCCGTTTCCCAGTCACACCGAGTATCAGCGGCGCGATCTCCTGCTCATGTCGCGCGCGCGCAACTACGCTGCGTGGCAGCGCGATTTGGTCGCGCCGTGGCTCGGTCGCCGCGTGCTGGAATATGGCTGCGGCCTGGGAAATTTCACCGCTGCGCTGCTCGATCGCGAACTGGTGGTGGCGTGCGATACCGAGCCGGAATTCGTGGACACGCTGCGCTCGAAATTCCCCGGTCGCGCAAATCTGGAGTTCTTTTCAGGCGATACGCTCTCGCCCAACTTTCCCGCCCTCGCGCAACACTGCCTTGATTCCTGCGTCTGCCTCAACGTTCTGGAACACATTCCAGACCACCAGCAGGCGCTCCAAGCCATCGCGGACGTGCTGGCGCCGCCGCGCAGGATTGTCCTGCTCGTCCCGGCGTTTCCCGCGCTCTGGGGGCCCATCGATCGCCGCTTGCAGCACGCGCGCCGCTACACTCGGGCGTCGCTCGCCGATGTGGCCGCGCGAGCTGGATTGCGCGCGCGCACGATGCGCTACGTCAACGTCGTAGGATTCTTCGGCTGGTGGATCAACGCGCGAATCTTACGTTTGGAAGAACAATCGGCGGCGCAGATCGATTTTTTCGATCGCGCGATCGTTCCGGTGATGGCGCGCGTGGAGCGAATCGTGGCGCCGCCCTTCGGACAATCCTTACTTGCCGTATTGGAATCGACTGAGAACTTTACTTAAGAACCTCGCGCACGAGGCTCGCCGAACGCTTGCTGACAATGAACTCCTGCTGGTTCTTCATCGTCAAGAGCCAGCGATGACTGCTCAACGGTGACATCTTCCGCACGTGATGCAGATTCAAGATCACGCTGCGATGAATCCGGCGAAAGCCCGAACCGGCCATCTTCGCCTCGATATCGCGCAGCGTGTCGGACGCCAGATAGCGCTGTTTCTCGGTGACGATCCACACCAGATCGCCGTCGGCCTGGAAGGCCATCACTTCGTTCAGGTCGAGGAGAAAGTACTCGCTGTTCGACTTGCCGACAATCTTTCCGCTGAGCTTCGGTTCGGCCGCGCCGCGAGATGCCGAGGCGATTTCCTGCAGTCGCGCGACACTTTCCGCCGTCTTCAAAGGACTACGCAACAACCGCCGCGCGCGTTCCAACGATTGCGCCAAGCGCGATTGCCGTACCGGCTTCAGCAAATAATCGATGGCGCCGGCGTCGAAGGCCTGAATTGCGTATTTGTCGTATGCCGTCACGATGACAAACGCCGGAAGATGTCCGCGATTCGGCAAACGCCGGATCACATCAAATCCGTTGATCTCGGGCATTTGCAGATCGAGGAAAACCAAATCCAACTTCAACGCGCCGATCGCTTCCAGCGCCTTCGCGCCGTTCGCGGCTTCTCCAGCGATCACAACGCCCGGTTGCGCTTCCAATTCCTCGCGCAAAACGCGGCGCGCCACGGGCTCGTCGTCGACAATAAGCGCGCGCAGAGTTGGCGCGGCCGTCATGCGGGGATCCCCTGTGGAACTTCCAGCGTAACGGTGCTGCCGCGTGAACTGGAATCGATGCGTAGCGCCGCTTCGTCGCCGTAAGAAAGATGGAGCCGCTTGCGGACGTTGTCCAAACCCACGGCGCCGTCGCGACCGTCGTGAAATCCCGGGCCGTCGTCGCCAACTTCCACGATCAACGTGTGACCCGTAACGCGCGCTCGCAATCGCACGGTCCCACCGTTAACACGTCCCGCAATGCCGTGCTTCACCGCGTTCTCGACCAGCGGCTCGATCGACAGCACCGGGATCAGGATCGCCTCGGCCGCCGGGTCGATCTCGATTCTCGTGCTCAGGCGTTCGCCCAAACGAAGTTTTTCGATTTCGAGATACGCTCTCACGATCTTCATTTCCTCGGCGAGCGCGATGAAGCTGCGATCGGTTTGCAGGAAGTAGCGGAAAATGTCGGCGAGATCGAGTGTCATGCGGCGCGCGTCCGCGGCTTCGCGGGGAATCGTCCCGTAGAGGGTGTTCAAGGAGTTGAACAAGAAATGTGGATTGATCTGCGATTGCAGCGCGCGCAACTCCGCTTGCGAAACCAGGCGCTGCAGTTCGGAATGGCGCAGGCGCTCCACTTCCTCTACGATCACCGCGCCCAGTTTGGCGAGTTCCTGCAAGTCTTCGCTCAAGTACAAGCGGCCGCCCTTGCGGCGCCCCAGCAGCAAACGCGCTTCGTCGCCCTTCGCAAATCGCAAAGGCACGGAAGCTTCGACCCACGAGGCGTCTTGGCCCTCACTGCCGATCGCGAATTCGTCGGTGCCAAAGAATCCACCGATCAATCGCGCGGCGTGCTCCACCAAATCTTGTTCGCTGGCCGCGCGAACACCGGCATCGCCGATCGCCGCGATGACCGGCTCGCGCGCCGGCCGCCGGAAGACTTTGCGCGTCAGCAGCAGTTGCATGCGTCCGCCGAATGTCGCCAACATGATCAGCAGGAAACATCCGCCGGCGATCAGCAATCCTTGGAGGAAGGGATTGCCCGCCGCGTGTTGCAGCAGATGAAAACGCAGGTCGAGGAAGATTCCCAGCGCGATCGTCCCGCCGGCCAGCGCGCTGTTTACAACAAAGCGCAGAAAAGCATCGAGGAGGAGAAATCGGTAATCCTGCAGCAACACGTAAAGGGCGAGCGGAATGCCCGCGTGGTGAAAGACCAATTCGCCCGACCACGCGCCCGCCGGATGTGCCGCGCCGAAATGCAAAAAAGAAATCGAAAAGAGAAACAGACACATGCTGGCGAGCGGCGCCGGCATTCCCTGGCGTCCCAGGCCGGCGGCGAGGGTAAGCGCTCCGAAGCCGATGGTGATCATCCACAACGCGATCACGTGAAGGTTGGGACCGGCGTTCGCGAGCTCCGCGATGTGCAGCGCAACGGCCACGCCGGCGAGGACGTATCCGGCCATCGAAAGGGCTTTCCGGCGATTTCCGAGCGCGAGATGCAGCAATACCGCCGGCAACGTGCTCAGCACGGAAAAACTGAACGCGGCCCAGGCGGCTGCAGCGCGACTTCCCTGGGGCGTGCCTAAAACCGCGAGCGATCCCGCGTTCCACAGCAGCGCGAGCACGGCGGCGCACACCGCGAGGCGGTTCGACCGGCGGTCGCGCAAGACGAGCACCAGGAAGCCGGCAAAGAGCAACACGCCGACCGAATGCCCAATGGTATTGATGAGCAGTGGCTCGTTCATGGCGACGAAATCATTGTGTCATGATTTGTGCCGCTGCCCGTTGGGAGTGCGCCGGCGGCTTACGCCCCCGCTGCCGGCATGGCTTCCCAGAATTTCCGGATCTCACTGCGCGGATCGTTTTCCACACGGACTTCGCGATCGAAAATCATCGTGGGGCGCGACTTCGCGTCGTACGCCGGCCAATGCGGGACCGACGGATGGTTGGGATTCGCGTTTTTCGCCATGGCGATCCAGGAATTGGCGAAGCGCGTCCACAGCGCGCGCTGTTGCGGCGCGCCCGCGCCGCCCACACCGTCGCGATAACTGTTGAACGACGCCGAAACGTCGGTGCCGTGTACCGCGCCGAACACGCCGCCGAAGCCCCAGCTCGGATAGGTCCACAGATACATATACGCCGGCGCCTTGCCCGCCGCGGCCTTGCGTTCCGCCTGCGTATTCGCACTGCGCCGCGATCCGGCGTCGGTGAGAATCTGCGCCTGGACCAAGTACGGCGATTTGTCCGGGTAACGATCACGATACAGCGCGATCATTTCGTCGGCTTTCGCGCCGTAACGTTGCGTCATCATCTGCTTCAAGCCGTCTTCGGTGAGATCGAAGTTGGTCAAGCGCAGCGCGGCGTCTTCCAGCGTGTTTGAAATAACGATCGGCACATCCGCCGATTCCGGCGGCGCCACCGGATCAAATGGATGATGCGGGAGGAACTTACCGTCGACCACGGGGCTGAACGCCGCGCCCGTCAGCGACGTTTGCGCTTCGAGAATCTGTTGCCACGGCAGCTTTTGGATCGCCGGAATGTCGCCCTTGGAAATTCCCAGTTTGCCCAACAACATTTCCGCCGACTTGGTGGCGGCCTCGCGCGTCGCCGAACGCAGCGCCGATCCGCTCTGAATGCCCGCGCTATGGAACAGACCTTTCGCTGAAGGAATCGCCAGCATCGTCGAGGTTTTCGCTCCACCACCCGACTGACCGAAGATCATCACCTTGCTGGGATCGCCGCCAAAATTTTCGATATTGTCGCGCACCCATTCAAGCGACGCCACCAAGTCCATCATGCCAACCACGCCCGCCATCGCGAACTCGGGCGGCGCGCCCAAATCCGCCAGATGACAGTAGCCGAAGCTGGCCAAGCGATGATTCACCGTCACCACCACCACGTCGCCGAGGCGCGCAAGCTGCGTGCCGTCGTATTGCGGACCGTTGCCCGATCCCGTCGCGTATCCGCCGCCGTGAAACGACACCAGCACGGCGCGCTTCGCGCCGTCCTTTAGTCCAGGGGTCCACACGTTGAGCGTGAGCACGTCTTCGCCCATGCCGGTGCCATAGTGAAGATCCCACTGGATCAATTGACCGTAGTCGCCGGTGGGCGGCGAAATGGTCTGCGGCGAGATTTGGCCGTACGCATAGCACTCGCGCACGCCGGTCCACGCGGCCGGTTTTTTCGGCGGCATGTAGCGATTTTTTCCGGCCGTCGACGCGCCGTAAGGAATGCCTTTGAATTCCTTGATCGTGGTGTTGGCGATTCCCTGCACTTTGCCGTACTGCGTGTCGGCGGTGTGGAACAACTCGCCACGCTGCGCGCGGGCAAAACCTCCGGCGGTTAGCGCGGCGCCGGCTCCCAAAGTTGCCATGAACGATCGGCGGCTGGTCATGTGGAAAAATCCTTTCGCTCGCAAGTGTGAATCTCGCAGACGAGTATAGACCACACGCGCGGCATTGGAAGACGTAGCTGCACTATAAAGCGATCTAGCCGGGCTACACAGTTTCCACGGCGTGGTATGCTGTTTTCAATGGCCGATCACGAACATCAAGAGGGCGTTTTCAAAGTTACCGACCGCCGCAAATTCACTTCCGAAGGCGAGCTACGCGACCCTTCGGACACTGCGAAAGAAACGGCGGCCGCACCGCCACCTCCTCCGCCGGCGCCCGAGGCCCCGAGGCAAGCGATGCCGGCCGCGCCACCCCCGCCGCCAACCGAGCCGGCCGACGACGGCGATCCCGCGTTCGAACGCGTGATCCTCTCGTTCGCACAAACGGCGATGATGCAACTGGGACTCGTAGCGATGGATCCCGGCCAACCTTATGAGCCCGACTTGATGGGCGCGCGCGAAACGATCGACATGCTGGCCGTGCTCGAACGCAAGACGCGCGGCAATCTGAACGCACGCGAAAAACGCCTGATCAGCGAAACTCTTCACGAATTACAGCTTGCATTCGTCGGCGTACAGCGCAACATGGTGGGTCCAAATATGATGGGTCCAAACATGTCCGGTCCAAACATGGCCGGTCCCCGCAGCGGCCCGCTGTGAGAGCCACGCTCACCGTCTTGGGATCGGGCACGTCGATGGGCGTGCCGACCATCGGTTGTGCCTGCGCCGTCTGCCGTTCCACCGACCCTCGCGACAAACGTACCCGCCCTTCGGTAAAGCTCGACTTCACCGATCAGATGGGCGCGCCGCGCACCATCGTCATCGACACCAGCCCCGATTTTCGCGCACAAGCTCTGCGCGAAAACGTTACGCGCGTCGACGCGGTGTTGTTCACGCACGCCCACGCCGATCACATTTTGGGTCTCGACGACATTCGCGCGTTCAACTTTCATCAACGCGCGCGCATTCCCGTATACGCCAACGCGCCGGCGCTCGACACGATTCGCAAGACGTTTCATTACATCTTTGATGAAGCGCCCGCGCCGAGTGCGATTCCGCTGATCGATCTGCACGAAGTTCGCGGGCCGATCGAATTGTTCGGCGCCACGTTCACGCCGGTCCCGGTATTTCACGGAAAGCTCGAGGTGCTCGGCTATCTTTTCGGACGCAACGCGTATCTCACCGACTTCAACGTGATCCCCGAGGCGTCGCTACCGATGCTCCACAGCCTCGACGTGCTTTTTCTCGACGCTCTCCGCGACGCCGCGCACAACACACATTGCACCATCGCCGAAGCGCTGGACTACGCCGCGCGACTAGCGCCCAAAGCCGCTTACTTCACGCACATGAATCATGAAGTGAGTCACGCCGCGGTGAGCGAGCGATTGCCCGCGGGCGTTTTTCTTTCCTACGACGGACTAAAGCTCGAGGTCGAGTTGTGAGCCTTCAAATCTGGCGTGCACTCGAGGAGCTGCCGAAGGGATCCGATCGCGCCGTCGTGACCATCGGCAATTTCGACGGCGTACACATCGGCCATCGCTTCTTATTCGATGAAGTGCGCAAGCGAGCCACGGCGTCGGGCGCACGCGCCGTCGCTGTGACGTTCGATCCGCATCCGGTGCACGTGCTGGCGCCCGATCGCGAGTTGAAATTGCTGACACCGATGCCGGAGCGCCTGCGATTGTTTGCGGAGTGCGGACTTGATGGTGTCCTCGTGCTTCGCTTCGACGACGCGTTGGCCGCGGTTTCGGGCGAGGATTTCGTCCGCGACATCTTGGTAAACGGCTTGCGCGCGCGCGAAATTCTGGTGGGCCGCGATTTTCGCTTCGGATGGCGCGCCGCGGGTAATGTCGCTTTGCTGGAGCGCATGGGCGCGCAACACGATTTCCGGATGACGCCCGTGGCACCGCTCGAAAAACGCGGCGGCATTGTCAGCAGCACACGCATCCGCCAACTGATCGCCGGCGGATCGGTGGCCGCGGCCGCGCGATTCCTTGGGCGTCGATATTCCGTTGAAGGCGCGATCGCGCCGGGGCGCGGCCTCGGCAGCCGCGCGACCGTTCCCACACTGAACCTCGCGCCGTACGCCGAGTTGTTGCCGCGCCGCGGCGTCTACGTGACGCGCACGTGTTGCGGTGATCACGAAGGCGTGTCCGTCACGAACATCGGCACGAATCCCACGGTCGGCGAAACGCAGTTGCATTTGGAATCGCATTTTCTCGATGCGCCTCCGGTCGGCTGGACGGCGGCTGATCGCATGCGCGTGATCTTCTATTTCCGCATTCGCGACGAGATCAAGTTTCCATCGGTCGACGTGCTCCGCGCGCGGATCGGCCAGGACATCGCTTTCTCCCGCAAGTATTTTTTAGAAACCGGCTGCTAAATCAACGTTAAGAATGAGCCGCGACAGTTGTAGAGCTTCGGAGCGGTTCGTACGGCTCGATCACCGTCGCCGCTTATGACACCGCTTCTTCGAGCTTGTCGACAATCACGTCGCCGATAGCCAGCGATGCGGTGGCCGCGGGACTCGGCGCATTGATCACGTGAACGGCGCGGTTCGACACTTGAAATTCGAAATCCTCCACCAACGATCCTTCCGGCGATAGCGCCTGCGCGCGCACGCCCGATCCCGATGTTTGCAAATCGTCGAACCTTAATTCCGGAATCAACGTTTGCGCGGACTCGATGAACAATCGCGTGGAAAAAGACCGCCGCATTTCCTGAAAGCACATGCGCGGATACTTGAAGAGAAATCGCCAAGTGCCGGAATAGGTCACCGCGTCGAGCATGTCGAAGAAATTGATGTCGGTCTTTTTGTATCCCTCGCGCGCGAGCGCCAGAACCGCGTTCGGCCCCGCCTCGACGCCTTCGCGTCCCGCCGTGACCATGCGCGTCATGTGCACACCGAGAAACGGAAAGCGCGGATCGGCGACCGGATAGATCAAGCCGCGAACCAGAAATTCACGTTCCGGTCTCAGCTTGTAGTATTCACCGCGAAACGGAACAATGCGCGTGGCACGCTGTTCGCCGGCCATTCTCGCGGTGCGATCGGCGAACAAGCCCGTGCAGTTTACAAGCGCATCGCCGCGAAACTCGCCCGCGGTGGTCTCGGCGATCCACTCGCCGCTGACTCTACGCAGCGATTCGATTTTCGCGTTGCAGACCACGCGGCTGGTTGCCGATGCCCCAATTTTCTGCGCCAGCACCTTGCACACGCTTCGGTAGTCGACGATTCCCTCCTCCGGCACTTGCAACGCGGCGCGGCCGCCGACGTGCGGTTCCACTTCGCGCATTTGTTCGGGCTTCAGGATTCGCAATCCGGAGAGGCCGTTGGCCGTTCCGCGCTCTTGCATCGCAGGCAGCCGCGCAATTTGCTCGTCGGTGGAAGCCACCACGAGCATTCCGCAAATACTGTGCGCCACGTTGTTCTCTTGGCAAAACTCCACCATGCGGCGGATGCCCGTCCGCGCGAGTTTGGCGCGCGCGCTGCCGGGCTTGTAGACGAGTCCGCTGTGCAGGACACCGCTGTTGCGGCCGGTTTGATGCGCGCACACGGCCGCTTCCTTCTCGAGCACGATGACTTCGTCGTCAGGATGGCGCAGGGTGAGGTTCCAGGCCGTCGCGAGTCCGACAATCCCGCCGCCTGCAATGAGGATTTTCATTTAAATGCGCGCGGCGATCCAGTCGCCGGCTTCTTTCGTGCCGAGCTTTCCACCGATATCACTGGTGCATTGCTTTTCTCGCACCGAAGCCAACACGGCTGCATCGATGAGCCGGGCACAATCGGTGAGGCCGATGTGTTCCAGCATCAACGCCGACGTGCGGACCGCGCCGACCGGATTGGCCACGTTTTTTCCGGCTAACGGCGGCGCCGATCCGTGCACCGGCTCGAACAATCCAATGCTGCCGGGATGAATATTGCCGCTCGCGACCATGCCGAGCCCGCCTTCGAGCGCCGCGGCAAGATCGGTGAGCAGATCGCCGAACATGTTGCACGTCACGATCACATCGAAATCCGCGGGACGCAGGACCATTTCCATCGCCAGCGTGTCCGCGAACAAGTGTTGCGCGGAGATATCCGGACATTCCGCCGCGACCAGTTTGAAGACGCGCTGCCACAACCCATGACCGAACTTCAGCACGTTCGATTTATCCGCCATGCATACTCTTTTCGCGCCACTTTGCCTGGCGTACTCGAAGGCGTAGCGGATCACGCGCTCAACGCCCTTGCGCGTGTTCACGTCCTCTTGGGTGGCGACTTCGTCCGGCGTATCTTTCTTGAAACATCCGCCCATGCCCGCGTAGAGTCCTTCGGTGTTCTCGCGAATCACCGTGAAATTCACTTGCGACTCGCTGGTATCGCGCAGCGGGCACAGGCGACGATCGAGCAATCTTGCGGGACGCAGATTCACGTACAGATCGAGTTGAAACCGCATCGCCAGCAGGATTTCCGCGGCGTGGCGATTTTCCGGGACGCGCGGGTCGCCAACCGCGCCAAAGAGGATCGCATCGAAATTCTCGCGCAGCATCGCGATCGCGCCGGGCGGCAGCGTGACGCCTTCGCGCAAATACTTTTCGGCGCCCCAATCGAATTCGGTGAATTCCAGGCGCGCGCCCGCTTTCCGAGCGGCAGCGGCTGAGACTTTTACGGCTTCTCGGATGACTTCGGGACCAATACCGTCGCCTGGAACGACGGCGATTTTTCGTGCGTGGGACACTGTGCGCTAGGCCGCGGCTTCGCCGGCGAGTTCGCGCGCCGCCAGCGAGAATGTGAAGCGCGGCGTGGGACGTCCGCGGCCCCAACGACCGAGCGTCCATGCGCCACGGATGTGTTTCACCGCCGCGTGCTCGGTGAGATCGAGCAGAATTTGGAACTCGCCCGCATAGAACTTTTGCGGAAACGCGACCAGTGCTTTCGGCCCCCACGTAGTTCCGTCTTCGGAGCCGAACACGGAAACGTCGAGCGATTCCTGCTCCATTTGGCGCGTGATGCGGAGCGTGAGAAGAAGTTTTTTTCCCGCGGCTGAGCCAAGTTCGACCTCCGGTCCGTTGCCGGCGGCTTCCACGGATTGTTCGGGAATCAATTTCGCATCGAGCATAAACGGTCCCCTCAAACGGGGCGATAGTCCGAATACACCTTCAAAAACGAAGGTCCAAGTGAACTGCGGTCCCCTCTACCGGGGAGAGAAATCACTATACCACGCGATGAGGATTTGACGCAGGTTTCAAAGTGCAGCCGGGCCGTTCCGAAGGATCGTAGCGATTGATCGTAGCGTTTGTGCGATACTACGGGTATGAGGAAGGTTGCCAAACGCCGCGCCGCCCGGCCTATCGACAAAGCCGCCCAAACTGTTACGGACCTGATTGTGAAGCACTTGGAAACCGTCGAACACGGCGAGCGAAAGCGGCGAATTGCCGCCATTGTAGCGAGAGGAAATTCTATCCGTTCCGCTGGTTCTTCCGCCATTCCTCAACGGCGCGAAGAAACTCGGGCGATCCATCTTTCAGCCCGGCCTCACGAATGATACTCATGAAGGCGCGCTCGTCGCCGTGTTTGAAGGCTTTGCGGACTGCCTTGAGGAGTTTCTGTCGTTCCGCCGCAGTGACCTTTTGTGAGTCGAGCTTCTTGCCGGCGGTCTCTAGCCGCCTTATGTCGTCGATCTCGTCCGATTCGCTCATCCCTGTGCCTCCGGCGTTCGATGTTACCCCAACCTAGCGTCTTCCGTGATGCCAAGACCGTCTTTCCCGTTTGACGGAGAATTCGTTTGGTGGTCAAGTTTCGACGTGCAATTCTCCTTTTCCCCACGCCGTTTGTCGGCCCACACCCGTGAATTTCGCGGCGCGCAAGAATGGCAGAAACGGCCCGAGATCACCCTCGTACTGCGCTTCGCCCACGAATCCGCCAAGCGGATGCACCGCGCCGGTTTTCGTGCTGCGACGCCAGCGGCCGACGTGCGAAACCTCGCAGCGCGTCATCTTTATTTCGGAGGCGTGCGCGGCGAGCGGAGAGATCCGCGACTCCCCGTAAAGCTCGTTGAGCTTCGCGATGCGATCGTGCAATCGCGCGATCAACACGCTGAATTCCGGACGGTCGGCGAGTCCACCCGCGACTTTTAGTTCGGTCGGCGTGACAAATTGCACGGTCACACGTTCCACTTGCTGATCGGCGGGCTCAAGAGAAATCGACAGCGGCGGCACGGCGGGCCGCGGTCCTTGCGCATCGAACAAGCACGCGTCTTCTTGCGTTACGCGCAACAACTCCGCGCGGCCGCGCCCTGGTCCCAGACCGTCGCGCGACAACTCCGCGAACGCCAGCGCGAACAACATCGCCGAGGGTACGCGCGTATCGAACAAATTCATGTCGAAGGAAAACTCTGTCGCCGCGCGGATTGTCCGGCCTTCGAGATGCGCAGCGCGAAAAACGAAAGGACGCGGCCAATCGCCGTATCCGCGCGCGGCATCGCCGGGCGATCCCGGCTCGAAGACGCGCGCGTATGCGCAAGTCGCGCGATGATCGCATTGCTTCGCGCCGGGACACGTTGGATCGCATGCCAGCCGCCGAAAGATCGTTCCGAAGGCGCCGCGTAGCACGTTCGACGCTTGCCCGTCGGGAAAATGGATCGCGTCGCGCGCCGCAAAGTGGAAGCGCAGCGGGAAAACGCCGATGAAATTTCCGCCGGCCTCCTTGCTCACGGGGCGGAAGGAGGCGGCACGCGCTTCTTGGTCGCTTGCTCGAAACTGTACGCCAGTTCGATCAGCCGCGGCTCGCTGCACGCCGTGCCGGTGAAACTCACGCCGTAGGGCTGCGGCTTGGGATCGAACCCTGCGGGAAACGGATTCGGTCCGAACGGCGTGTTCGGAACCATGCCGAACGGCACGATCACGGTGGGATAGCCGGGCTTCGCCGCGATCGCCGCACCCGAAGGACCCGGAAACAAAAGCGCATCCAAATGATCCGCCTTCAGCGCGGCGTCGATTCCCTCGGTGGCCGAAAGCAAAACGTCCTTGGCGCGATCGAGTTCATAGCGCCCGCGATCCGCCTGCACGTCCATTTCATCCGAGACGTCGAGGTTGGATTGCCCGAAGCGAATCGCGCCTGCTTTCGTATGCGCGATGTTCCACTCGCGGAGTTCGGTGAGCGTTTTCACCGGCGCCGAGGGGCCGAGCGTGGCAAGCCACTTGTTGAAGTCGCGCTTCATGCCGTATTTCAACACCACGGAACAATCGGCGTCTTTGCCTTTGGCATCGGTGGCGCCGGAGCAGAGATTCCAGAGGAGAAAACTCTTCGCCGGATCTTTCGACACGACGCTGGGAATCTCCACATCCAAAACGTCGGCGCCTTGCGCCTTCAACACGGCGATGGCGTCGGCCATCACCTTGGCCTGCTCGGGATTCAGTCCGCCGCGCGCGTCGGTCTTGCCCGGCGGCGTGAACTTGTCGTAGAAAAACGCGCGAGGAATGCCGATGCGCGCGCCCTTCAGTCCGTCGCGCTTCAGATGCGGAGTGTAGTCGCGATTGGCCGGCGGTGTGCATGTCCTCGTCGCCGGATCATTAGGATCGGGCGACGCGCTCTCGAGCGCGCCCAACATGATCGCGGCGTCGGCCACGCTTTTCGCCATCGGCCCCGCGGTATCTTGATCGGCAGTGATGGGGATCACGCCGTAACGGCTGATTCGCCCCACGGTCGGCTTGATGGCCGCGAGCATATTTTGATTCGAAGGACTCAGGATCGATCCCGACGTTTCCGAGCCGACATTCGCGGCCCAGAAATTCGCTGACGTACCGATGCCGGAACTCGATCCGCCGGTTTGCATCGCGGGTCGGCCGTCGTCGGTCGCGGGGCGCGGATCGCGGCGCGGATCGTAAGGATTCATGCCGAATCCGCCGACGGCGTTGTAATTTCCCGGCATCGGCGTGGGCGATCCTGCGACCCAATTCGCAAGCTCGGTAAGTCCTGTTTTCGCGATGATGATCGCGCCGGCCGCGCGCAGATTTTTCGTGAGCGTCGCTTCGTACGGTGGCGTGAATCCCTCGAACGCCAGGGCGCCGCCGGTGGTGGGCATGTTTGTGGTTTGGATATTGTCCTTCAGCGCCACCGGGATTCCGTGCAGCGGACCGCGAATGTGCCCCGCGGCGCGCTCGCGATCGAGCACGTCGGCTTCGTCGAGCGCATGCGGATTCACCGTGATCGCGGCGTGCAGTTTGTCCTCGTACATGGCGATGCGCGTGAGGTATTGCGTCACGAGGTCGCGCGAGGTCACGCGCTTTTGCTCGAGCGCCGCGCGCATTTCAGGTATCGTCGCTTCGACGACGGAGAAGGGCTTTGGTTGCGCCCAGAGACCACACGATAACAGTAAGAAGGCCGCTCGTTTCATTGGCAAATCCTACCACTAACGACGGTTTTTTCACCGCAGAGACGCAGAGGCGCAGAGAAACCTAGCAATCGCAATTCCCTACTTTCTCTGCGTTCTCTGCGTCTCTGCGGTGAAAGAGCCGCCGGGATGATAAAATAAAGCTTCCCCACAAATATGATTTCTGTCAGCAGTGTCTCCATGCGCTACGGCGCCAAAATTCTCTTCGACGACGTGAATATCGCCTTCACGCCGGGACGCCGCTACGGCCTCACGGGTCCCAACGGCTCCGGCAAGTCCACGTTCATGAACCTGCTCTCCGGCGACAACGAGCCGCAAGTCGGCGAAGTGGCGCGGCCGAAAAAGTTGAGCGTCTTGAAACAGGATCAATTCGCCTTCGACGCTTTCCGCGTGATCGATACCGTGATCATGGGCAATCGCGGCCTTTGGGAAGCGATGGAGGAACGCGACCGCATTTTCGCGAAGCCCGACATGAGCGACGAGGACGGCATGCGCCTCGGCGAGCTTGAAGGCATTGTCGCCGAGGAAGACGGCTACACCGCGGAGAGCGACGCCGCGATTCTCCTGCAGGGTCTCGATATTCCCGAGGAATTTCACGAACGCAAGATGAGCGAGCTGCAAGGCGGACAGAAAGTCCGCGTGCTATTGGCGCAGGCGCTCTTCGGCAAGCCGCAAGCGCTGCTGCTCGACGAACCCACTAACAACTTGGACCTTGATTCCATCCACTGGCTGCGCGATTTCCTGAACGCGTACGAGGGATCGCTCATCGTAATCTCGCACGATCGCCATTTTCTGAACAGCGTGTGCACTCACATCGCCGACATCGATTACCGCACGATCATCACCTACACCGGCGGCTACGACGACATGGTGATTATGAAGACGCAGATCCGCGGACGCCTGGAATCGGAAAATGCGCAGCGCGAGAAAAAGATCGCGCAGTTGAATGAATTCATCGCGCGCTTTTCGGCCGGCACGCGCTCCAGTCAAACGACGTCACGCAAGAAGGAAGTGGAGCGCTTGCAGACCACCGAGTTGGCGAAATCGAACATTCAGCGCCCGTTCATCAAGTTCGGAATGAACCGGCCGTCAGGACGGCATCCCCTGGAGATCGACGGCCTTTCCAAAGCCTACGGCGATCACAAAGTGGTCGAAAAGTTTTCCGCGAAGCTCGAACGCGGCGAGAAGATCGCGCTGATCGGACGCAACGGCGCGGGAAAAACCACCATGATCAACGCGATTCTGGCGGGCACCCCCGGAATTCCAGAGGTCGCCGCAGAATGCCGCGACGCGGGGACGGTCACCTGGGGTCACGAGGTTTCGGTCGGCTACTTTCCGCAGGATCATCGCGCGCCGTTTGAAGACGGTGTCGCGCATGGGATGACCGCGATCGATTGGCTCCATCAATTCGATCCCGCGGCGTACAACGAGGATCTGCGCGGATTGCTCGGACAAATGCTGTTCGCGCGCGACGAAGCGGAAAAACCGTTGAAGGCGTTATCGGGCGGCGAGGCGGCGCGCCTGCTTTTCTGCAAGATGATGCTGAAGAAACCAAATTTCCTGGTCTTCGACGAACCGACGAATCACTTGGACCTGGAGTCGATCAACGCGCTGAACATCGCGCTGCAAAAGTTTGAGGGCACAGTGCTGTTGGTGACGCACGATCAGGACTTGATCGAAGAAGTCGCGACAAGATTGTGGCGCTTCGAGCACGGCCGCATCGAAGACTTCAAGGGTGCGTACGAGGAATTGCGGACGTATGCATAGCTTTTAGCACGAAGGGGGAGATGGCGGCGAAACCAGTTCGTAAGACAACTATGTTTCGAATCCACTACTACGAGAGATCTGGTGTCTCAGTTTGAATTCTAACTGAGACACCACCCGGATTCGTCAATCCCTCGCCACCGCCACTTCCGGCGCATACGGACGCCCGTGCGATAGCGCTTCCGGCACCTTCGCGAAATCGCTGACCGCTTGATACAGTTCGGTATAGTCGCGGAACAAATCGCCGGTGAGGCAATCGGTGGTGTCGTCCTTCATCTTCGGATACTTCTCGATCAACTTGCGGAAGCTGAAGTTGTGATCGTAAAACGCGTACACCAACTGCCGCATCGACTCGATGCCGTGGCATAAATCGTCGCCGTATTTTTGAAAACGCTGCGCCGAGTAGTCGCCGTCGGTGAGTGCGCGATCCACTTCGTCCGCCGCCATCTCGCCGCTGCGCAGCGCGATCAATACGCCCGACGAAAACACGGGATCGAGGAACGCGAACGCGTCTCCCGCCAGGATCACGCCGTCGGCCGCGCAATAGCGCGAGCGATAGCTGTATTCACCCGTGGTGCGGTACGGTCCGTACTGCCGGCCCACCGACAAATGATCTTCGATCCACTTGTTGCGCCCGACTTCGCGATGGAAAATTTCCTTGGGATCGCGTGAATCGCTGTAGAGATAATCTTTTTCCGCCACCACGCCAACACTGACGTTGTCGCCGGCCTGCGGGATATACCAGAACCAACCTTTTTCCGGCACGTACGCCACCGTCGTCGCACCTTCGTCGAGTCCCGGATCGCGCTTGGCGCCTTTGTAGTAAGTCCACACGGCGATCTTGTTGAGGTACGGATCGCGGACCTTCCAGCCGCGGCGCGAAATCGTCAGCGCGTCGCGCCCCGAACAATCCACCGTCATCGGCGCGTGGAATTCACGAGACTCGCCGGCGGCCGTCACGGCGCGAACGCCGGTCACGCGTCCGTTTTCTTCGATCAGGTCACGCGCGGTAATCTGCTCGATGACTTCGACGCCTTTTTCACGCGCATTATCGAGCAACAACTGATCAAACTCGCTGCGCAGGACTTGCCAGGTGCGCGCGGCTTCGTGCGCCAGGTGCTGGAAAAAATAAAACGGGTGCGAACGCCGGCCGTCGCGACTCACAAACGTCACGCTGTATTTCCGCGTGAAATGCGACTCCTTCATCTTCTCGAGCATCCCCATGCGTTTCAGCGGGTAATAGGTGTAGGGAATCAACGATTCGCCGATGTGATAGCGCGGAAACTTCTCCTTCTCGAGCAGCACCACTCGACGGCCTTTCAGCGCCAAGCACGTGGAGGCCGCGCAGCCCGCGGGACCTCCGCCAATCACTACAGCATCGTATGTATTATTCATGCGTTCCTCTTGATCTATATGGGACGGGCGAGGTCCTACTGCTTATGCTGCGGCAGGAAAAACTCGTGAAGCAGGCGATCGACTTGCAGCAGTCCTTCGCGATTCAAGCGCATCATATCCGCGTCAACGCTGAGGAAGCCGCGCTGCGCGAGCGATCCCACGGGTTCGGCGAAGCGTGCCGCCGGGTCGATGCCGAATTTGTCTTCGAAATAACGGCGCGACAACTTGCCGCGCTTCAGTTGCAAAATGAATTCCCGGATCAGGCGCTCTTCGCCCGTCGGCTTCAGCGCGCGATAAATCGGCGGGCGTCCTTCCTGCAGCGCCGCCAAGTATTGATCCCAATCATGTTCGTTTTGGTAGTGCACGCCGCCGACGTGCGAAAATGACGCCACGCCCAAGCCGATCATGTCGGCGCCTTGCCACAGCATGTCGGTGTAGACGAACTTGGTCTTCTCCACGTCCTTCACCGCCGTGTAGGCGCTGCGCAATCCGTAGCCGTGACGCTCGAACTCTTCCCAGGCGTACTCCACCCACTCACGCTTGACGCGCCACGGGGCGACGGGCGCGATCGATTCGTTGCGCGCTTTCATTTCCTTGAAGATCGTGGTGTTGTAGGGCACTTCCATTTGGTAGATCGTCACGCTGTCGGGCGCCAGTTCCACGGTTTTCCGCACGGCGTCGCGCCATTTTTCCGGCGTATCGCCCACCATGCCGGCGATCAAATCAATGTTGATCTGCGGAAAGCCCATCTTGCGCGCGAAGTCATAGGCGCGTCCGATTTCGCGCGCGCCGTGCGCGCGTCCGTTGATCTGCAAGACCGTTTCGTCGAAGTGCTCGATGCCGAGACTTAAGCGTGTCACGCCGAGTTCGCGGATCAGCTTGATTTTTCCCTCGGTCAGCGTGCCCGGCTCGCATTCGAAGGCCACTTCCTCGGCTTCGTCCCAAGGAAGCAGGGCTTTCATCCGCGCGACCAATCGCTCAAGTTGCGACGAAGAAATGTACGAGGGCGTCCCGCCGCCGAAATAAACGAAGCGCGGCTTGCGTCCACCGATGAACGCGCGTTTCGTGTACAGCTCCAGCTCGGAAACGGCAGCGTCCAAATATGTTTCGATCTCCGCGGCGTTCTTGTCCGTGTAGACCTTGAAGTAGCAAAAGTGGCAGCGCTTGCGGCAAAAGGGAATGTGCAAGTACACGCCCAACGGAGTGCCCGGCAGCGGCGCGCGATCGAGCGCGTCGAGCGCGCTGGGCACTTGTTGCGGAGTCCAAAACGAATACGGCGGATAGTTGGAGACGAAATAACTTCCCGCGGTGGTCTGTTCCTCGTCGGGTTGTGAAGCGTCGGGTTGTAAAACAGAAAGCGATTCGATCGACATACGAGGGAGAACTAAGCTCTAGTATACACCGCACGCAGCGTGAGCACTACGGGACAACAGGATTTGACATAGAAGTGATACACTCGCGCTCAGGAGGCATCGATTCGCCATGAGGCATAAATTCGCTCTGAAGACCACCTTAGCCGCCGCACTCGCGGCGCTCGCGCTCGTTGCCGCGAGTCCGTTGAATGCCCAAGCGTTTGCCCCGGAGCAGCTCGACAATTTACTGGCGCCCGTGGCGTTGTATCCCGATCCGCTGCTCGCGCAGGTGCTGACTGCGTCCACGTATCTCGAGCAAGTGGAGGACGCCGCGCGATTGATCCATCGCCGCAACGATCCCTTCCTGATCGACGCGCAGCCTTGGGACGTCAGCGTGAAATCGGTGGCGCATTATCCTCGCGTGCTGTTCTACCTGGCCGAACATCCCGATTGGACCGCTTCGGTTGGGCAAGCCTACTATAGTCAGCCGAACGATGTGATGGACGCGATCCAGCGCTTGCGCCGGATGGCGAGCGATCAAGGAAACTTGGTTTCCACTCCGCAGCAGGAAGTGATCTTCAACGATGGCTACATCGCCATCGATCCGATTCAGCCGAATTATTTATTCGTTCCGACCTACGATCCCGGGGTGGTTTATTTCCGCCGCGGCGTGGGATTTGTGACGTTCGGCGCGGGTTTTGCCATCGGCGCGTGGCTGGTCTACGACTTCAACTGGGGTCACGGCGTTTTCTATCACGGATGGGGCGGAGGCGGATGGCATCCAGGATGGAACGGCGGATGGGTCGGACGAAGTCGAACTGTGGTGCAAGTGAACAACACCACTTACATAAACAATAATTATCGAAACGTCACGGTGAATCGCGAAATCGTGAACCGTCCGGTGAACTACGGAAATCTGTCCGGCTACAATCACATTCACGCGGAAGCGACAGCGACGCCGTCCGCGGGAATGCGCAGCGCTCCGGTGAACCGTCCCGGATTTGGCGGGCCGGGTGGCGCGGGCAACACGCGTCCCGGGCAAAACGCTCCTGGGCAAAACACGGCTCCCGGCCAGAACAATGCTCCGGGACAGCGCATGAATCCGGGTCAGAACAATGCTCCCGGACAAAATAATGCTCCGGGTCAGCGCATGAATCCCGGTCAGAACAATGCTCCCGGACAAAACAATGCTCCGGGACAGCGCATGAATCCGGGCCAGAACAATGCGCCTGGACAAAATAATGCTCCGGGACAGCGCATGAATCCGGGCCAGAACAATGCGCCTGGACAAAATAATGCTCCGGGTCAGCGCACAGCGCCGGGACAGAATATGCCCCCGCAAAACACTGCGCCGCCGCAACAGCGCATGAATCCTCCGCAGAACACGGCTCCACCACAACACACGGCGCCGCCGCAGAACACTGCGCCGCCACAACACACGGCGCCGCCGCCGCAACATACTGCTCCACCTCAGAACAGCGCTCCACCGCAGCAACATACTGCTCCGCCTCAGAACAGCGCTCCGCCGCAGCACACCGCGCCGCCACCACAGCAGCAGCCACACCCGGCGCCGGCTCCACAACAAAAGCAAGCAGCGCCGGCCGGCGGCAAGCAGCCGGACCACGGCCATGAGAAAAAGCCGGGCCCAGGCTAGTCTTTTCGAGGACGCACAGCGCCGCGACGTCCAATGAAGTAGATCAGCACGCCGACCACGTTGGCGGCCACAATCAGTCCGCTGGTTTTCAGAGAGAAAACCAGCGGACTGGGCACGTCGACAATCGGGAAAATCGACAACACGGTGCAAAGCAGCGTGAGAAGAAACCCGGAGAGCGCCGCCGCGCGCAGCCACCACGGCGCGCTCGAGCGTCCCGACATGGGGATCGCGAACATCACCAAGTAAGGCAGCGAATAGAAAATCCCCAGCGCGCTGCTCAATAGTTGAAACGCCTCCTGCCGGCCTGCGCCTCCAATGCTCGCGAGACCCAAGCCGAGCGTCGCTGCGCCAACAAACAGAATCGAGTTCACCGGCGTGCGATATGAAGGATGCAAGCGCGTGAACCAAGCAGGCAGCAACTCATCCCATCCCGCGACCATCGGCAAGCGGCTGTTCACCGCGAAGCTGATTGTCGTTTGCGCTACCGCGCTCGCCATTTTCAGCACGATCAGCGCCGCCACCACTTGTGCCGCGATTCCCAACGGTCGCGCGGCAATCGAGAGCACTTGCGCCACGGGATTCACAAGGTCGACGGTCTGCGGCGTGACCACGCTGAGCACCGCCGATGTGCCGAGGATAAAGATCGCCGCAATGATCGGCGCGGAAATCGCCACCGACAGCCCGTAGTTGCGCACCGGATCGCGGCACTCTCCCGCGAACACCGCGACGTACTCGAATCCGCCGAGCGCGAGAAACGCGAGTTTCCCGAGAATATTCAGATTCAGCAGCGTGAACGCCGGCGGCTTCAGCGACATGGTATGCGCCGCCGGATGCGTGACGAGTACGATCAGCAACGCCGCGAAAACCAGGACCACGAGAATTCCGCCGGCGTTATAAATCCATTTGCCGACACGCAATCCGACAACTGAGACAAACACCAAACCCGCGACCAGCGCAACGCTCACAGCCGTGATGAACCATTTGCTTTCGGCGAGCCATTCGGCGCGCGGTCCGAGGACATAGGTAATCCCGGTGGCGGTGGTCAATCCTAATTCCGACATGAAAGAGATCGCGTAGAGCCACAAATTCCACGCCACCAGAAATCCCGCCAGCGCGCCGAACGCCGCCGACGCCCACTGATACAATCCGCCTTCGAACGGACGCCACGTGTTGAGATGAATCACCACCATCGCCAGCGGGATATAGAAGAAGACAATGCCAAGCAGCCAGAACGCCACATGCGAGGCCCCGAGTTTCGCGGCGGTGCCGAGATTCGTGAATCCTGCGACGAAGAGAATCTGCGTGAAGACGAGATCGCGCAGGCCCAATTCTTTTCGCAATTCAGCGCTGTGCGTTTGGGCGGACGCGGGCATTCAGGTATTCTACTCGCTGTGTCAAAACTCGCCGGGACGAGAGACCCGGGATGGGCTGCAACCCTTTGGTTTTGCGGGCGCGCGATTTGGCACTCGGCGTGCCCCTATATAGCTGAATGAAACGCACAATACGTCTACCCATCACCGTGGTTCTCTTCTTCTTCGCTGCCTCGGTCGCTGCGGCCGTCGATCCTACGATCGCTTTTTCCACGTACTTCAAAGGCGCCAACGGCAGCGTGACATTCGACTCGGCGGGTAACATCTACGTGCTGGGTTCGACAACGTCGTTCGTCGGATCGGCCATCACCACACCCGCGCCGCCGTCGGCATGCACGAAAACGAATTGCAACGGTATTTCGGTGACCAAACTGAATCCAGCGGGAACATCGGTGATTTACTCGACGTACTTCGGCGGCACGGGCAACGATGGCGCGACGGGCATCGCGCTCGATGCATCGGGCAATGTGTGGATCACGGGCATTACAACGTCGCGCGACTTTCCCACGGTGAATCCGCTGCAAGCGTCGCTCAAGGGCGCGCAAAACGTCTTTATCTCGAAGCTAGATTCGACGGGAACAAAGCTTTTGTACTCGACGTATCTCGGCAGTTCAGGCAGCGACGTATCGGAAGGCATCGCGATCGACTCTACGGGCGCGGCGGTCGTCGGCGGCATCACGAACGCGTCTGATTTTCCACTGGCGAATCCAATTCTCTCGACGAACACCGGTGGTCGCAATGGATTCCTGCTGAAACTGAACGCAGCCGGCACCGCGCTGCAATTCTCCACCTACATCGCGGGTAATGACGGCAGCGAGGTCGACGGCGTGGCCGTCGACTCCAACGGAAATGCGTTGGCCACGGGACAAAGCTGCGCCGGCGTGACTCCCTCGCCCGCGGTTTGCTCGGCGTACGCGATGTCGGTGGCGCCGTCCGGCGCGTTGAATTACAACACGCCGATTTCGGGCGCCTGGGGACATGCCATCGCCGTGGACACCGCGGGCAACGCGTACGTTACGGGAGAAACGCGCGGCAACACGCTGCCGGTGGTCGCCGCGATGCAACCGGCGCTCGCGGGATTCACAAACGCGTTCGTGACCAAGGTATCGCCTTCGGGATCGCTCGTGTATTCCACATACCTGGGCGGAGGTGTTCAGGACGTCGGCTACGCGATCGCCGTGGATTCCGCGGGTGAAGCATATGTCGGCGGCGCAGCCACGTCCGCGAATTTTCCGCTCCTGAATGCGCTGCAAACAATGCTAGGAGCGCTTGAGACCACCCACGATGGCCTCTCCAGCCCCACTGGATTCATCTCGAAGATCAGCGCCGACGGCAGTCGGTTCATTTACTCGACTTATTTCGGCGGCAATTACGGCGACGGTGTCTATCACATGACCGCGGACAGCAATGGCAATGTCTACGCCGTGGGATCTACGGCCTCGATGGATTTTCCGTTGTTCAACGCGATTCAGCCGACAACACCGGTCGATCTTTTCGGCCAGGTTTCGTCGGGATGGGCCGCCCGAATCAGCGAGACCGCGTCGTCGCCGTGCGCGTATGTTCCGTATCCCGCCACCGTTTCGCTCGCTGGAGCAGCATCCACGGGCATTGTGCGTGTGAACACAAATTCGAGCGCGTGCAGTTGGCAGGCTACGAGCAACCAGACGTGGCTCACGTTGACGCAAGCATCCCAAACGGCAATCGGCAACGTGTCTTACGCCGCAGCGGCGAACACCACGAACGCGACGCGCACGGCAACGCTCAGCGTGCAGGGACAAACGGTCCAGTTCACACAAGCGGCGCAAAGCTTCGCCGCCGTGTCGGCAGTGGCGGGCGCACCCGGCGGCACGGCGCTCATTCCCGTGACGATCACTTCGCAAGTGTCGGCGGTAAGTTTGTCTCTGAATTTCACGGTGACCCCAAACGCGGGCGCGCCGGCGATCAGCGGGACGTATGGATTTCAGCCGGCCTCGGGCGTCGCCGCGCCGCAAATTACGGTGAGCGCATCGGGCACGGTCACACTAACGTGGCAGCGTATGAGTCCCGCGCCGATGGGCACCGTTCCGCTCGGCAATCTCGTGGTGCCGATTCCCTCCTCGGCAGCGTACGGACAAACCTACAACGTGCAATCAACCGGCGGGCAATCGAACGCCTACGGCCAGATCGTCAACGGCACATACTTATATGGAACGGCCACGGCGATCGTCGCGGGACCGGTGGCGACGCTGACCGTGGCGAATCCCACGCCGCAAGTGACGTGGTTGTTGCCGTCGAACACGGCGCCAGGCGGCGCAGGGTTCACGCTCACCGTGAATGGCGCGAACTTCACATCCGGCGCAACCGTGTTGTGGAACGGCGTGGCGCGGACGACAACGTTCCAGTCGTCGACGCAGGTGCAAGCCGCCATCGCAGCCGCCGACATTGCGTCAGCAGGCGCGGCGCAAATCACCGTGACGAACCCGTCGCCTGGCGGCGGAACATCTTCAGCGCTGTCCTTCATGATTTCCTTTGCCGCCGGGCCGGCGATCACCGCGGCGGGCGTGGTAAACGCCGCCAGCTACACGACCACGCTCGCCGGCGGAATGATCGCCAGTATTTTCGGCGCGGGTTTCTCGACCTCCGCGGTGAGCGCGCCCTCCGTTCCGCTGCCCACCACGCTCGGAGGCGCGACGGTGCTTGTCGACGGGATTCCCGCGCCGCTATTCTATGTTTCGGGGGGACAAATCAATTTCCAAATTCCGTCGGAAGCGCTGAATGAGTCGCAAGCGACGATCGCGGTGATGAACAATGGCCTCACGAGTAATGTTGTGACGGTCAAGGTGTCGGCCTCCGCGCCGTCGATCTTCACTCTCAACTCGCAAGGTACGGGACCAGGCGCGATCAAGAACGACGCCAACGGATATTTCGCGTGCCCTCTGGACAGTTTGCCAAATGGCGCGTGCCGCCCCGCGAGCGTGGGCACGTTCATCAGTATTTTCGCCACGGGACTCGGCGCGCTTCAAGGAGTCAACGTGGCCGATGGCTCGCCGCTCAGGAACAACGACATCGCGTCGACCGTCGTGAATCCCACGGTGACAATCGGCGGAATCCACGCGGCCGTCACGTACGCGGGACTCGCGCCGGGATTCGTGGGACTTTATCAGGTGAACGTGGCCGTTCCCCCGGGCGTGCAGAGCGGAAACGCGGTGCCTGTCGTGATCTCGCTCAACGGCGCGCAATCGAACACCGCAACCATCGCGATTCAGTAAACAGTCCGATTACTCACAACACAAGCGGCTCTTCGGAGTGCGCCAGCAAAGAACTGCTGGGTGCCATCGCGCAGCACGGCCCCAATTGTGTTAGCCTCTCTAAAGCCAGGGAGGAGCGGTGATGCGCATCCCTTTGTTAAACGCCGGATTTGTTCTGTTGACCACTCTGTGCGCGGCCTTGCCGGCGGACGGGCAGACCCTGGACTACGCATTCTTCAAAGAACGCGTGCAGCCGATTTTTCTCAAGAAGCGTCCGGGACACGCGCGCTGCGTGACGTGCCACAGCCACGGCACGCCGCCGCTCCAGCCCTTGGCTAACGGAGCGTCCACCTGGACCGACGCTCAATCGCGAGCCAATTTCGCCGCATGGAAACTCTTCGTCGTGCCGGGCGATCCGCTCAAGAGCCGGCTCCTGCTGCATCCTCTCGCCAAGGACGCCGGCGGCGACCATTTCCACGCCGGCGGTAAACATTGGAAGTCGCAAGACGACCCCGAATGGCAAACGCTTGCCGCGTGGGTCAATGGACAAACTGTTGGAGGCCCCAAATGATTCGCTCCGCACTTGCGTCTCTCGCCGCCATCGCGACGCTGGCCATCGCGCCGCTTTATGGCCCACCTCCTGGCGGCGCACCGCGCGTGATCCAAACCAACGCCGCCGGCGACAACCTGCACTTGATCGACCCCGTCACCAATCAGGTTGTCGGTGTCATCGAGGACATCGAGGTCCCGCACGGCGTCGTGATCTCTCCCGATGGCAAGCGTATCTACGTCACCGACGAAGCCCTCAGCACGCTCGACGCCGTGGACGCCAAGACTCTCAAGGTCATCAAACGCATTCCACTGAGCGGTCGTCCCAACAATCTCGACGTCTCCCGTGACGGCACCCGGGTCTACGTCGGCATCGCGCAAGCGCCCGGCGCAGTGGATGTCATCGATACCGCATCGCTGACCCGCGCGAAGAAGATCCCAGTCAAGGGCGCCATCCATAACGTCTACGTCACGCCCGACGGCAAATTCGCGGTCGCCGGATCCATCCCCACAAGCACCATCACCGTTATCGACACCGCCACCGACACAGTCGCCTGGGACCTCACGCTCAGCGCCGGTATCCGTCCCATGGTTTTCACTCAGAATCCGGACGGTTCCACCAAAGAGATCGTCGTGCAGCTCTCAGACTTTCACGGTTTTGCATTGGTCGATTTCGGCGCGCGCCGGGAAATCCGCCGCGTCACGCTTCCCGATCCGCCCGGGCAAACCAAGGAAACCCAGGGGATTCAGGGAGCGCCCGCGCACGGCCTGGCGCTGGCGCGTAATGGAAAGCTGCTTTGGGTCACGAGTAAGTATTACGGATACGTCGCCGCGTACTCTCTGCCCGAATGCAAACTACTCAAGGTTGTGCCGGTGGGCAGCCACCCCGAGTGGCTCACCATTCCGCCCGATGGAAAGAACCTCTACGTCGCGGTCGCCGGCGACGACGCGGTTACCGTAGTTGATAACCAGACGCTCCAAGTCGTGAAGAAGATTCCGGTCGGCTTCGTGCCCAAACGCAACACCAGCGGAATCCTCCACACTGACTAGCGTACTACCGCACTTCACACACCTAGGCCAAGGCCTTCTTGTACAGAACCAGCAAGCGGCCCCACGCTTTTTCCGCTCCCGGTTCGTTGTAGACCGTCGAATCGGGCGGACACCAGCCGTGCGCGCAATCTTTGTACACTTCAATTTCCGCGGATAATCCGGCGGCCTTGAAAGTGTCGGCGAGTTTGGTTTTGTCGGCTGGCGCTTTCTGGTCGTCGCTGTCGGCGACGCAAATCAAAAAGCTGGCCTTCGACTTCGCAGCCTGCGCCGCAGGACTGCTCGGAGTATCGTTCACCAACCCGCCGCCATGGAACGTAGCGACCGCGCCCACGCGATCGGGCGCCGCAGCCGCGGTGCGAAACGCCATCGGTCCGCCCATGCAATATCCCTGCGTGCCGATCTTCTTGTTCTTCGCGACCGACGGCTGCTGGTCGAGCCAGGCGACGAACGCTTTGGCGTCGGTCATGTGCGTGGTTTCGCTTAAGGTCCGCGCCAACGGCATTACGTCCGCGAGCGGTGTTGCGCCGCCCTTGTCGGCGGTCGGAGATTTCTTCGTTCGATAAAATGGGTTCACCACCAGCACCGAGTATCCGGACTCCGCGAGACGCTTGCCCATTTGGCGCATCGCCGGACGCAATCCGAAAATGTCGGGCCAAAACAGAACGCCGGGCGCCGTGCCGCTGGACGGATGCACGAAATACGCGTCGCACTCACCGTCGGGCGTCTTGATCGTGACCTCGGCATCGGTCACGGCCTGCGCGTTGGCGACTTTCGGCAACAACATCATCATGCCGGCGCCGAGAATCTGGCCGAATTGTTTGCGGGTTACTTTCCCCGCCGCCGTGAATAGCTGGACATCATCGTCAAAATGATCCTGATCGCACATGGTTCCTCCCCTTCAAGTCGGATTATATCGTTTTCAGTTCGGCGCCAACGCGACGCAAGCCTTCGGTGAGATACTCGTCGCGACCGCCCATCCACACGCGGATGCATCCTTCCAGTCCCAAGTGACTGCCGGGCACGATCAGCGTGCTTTGGTTTTTGCGCACGCGCTCGCACAACTCGTAGCTCGGGATTTCCGAGCGATAGCGGATCAGCGCCATCGCACCGGCGGCCGGCTCGCGCCATTCTAGAAATCCGTTGAAGCTTGCGATCCACTCACGCATCTTCGGCAGATTCGCGCGCAGAATCTCACCCGTGCGCGCGTAGCACTTCGCGCGATTCGCTGGGTCGACGGCCGTGCGTGCCACCCAATCGGACAATTTGTTCGGGCCGATGGTCAAGTAGTCGTGCTGCGTCCAGCATTCGGATATGACTTTGGGAGGCGCCGCGATCCAGCCGATGCGCACGCCGGGGATTCCGTACGCCTTCGACAAGCCGCTCGTGACAATCACGCGATCGCTCATTCCCCAAAACGACGGCGTGGGCTTTCCGGTAAGTGCGGCGTCGATCTCGGCGCCCTGGTACACTTCGTCCGAGAGCAGGTATGTGCCGGTTTTTTCGCAGCGCGCGACAATGCGCTCCATCGACTCGCGCGACAACACCGATCCCGTGGGATTGTTGGGATTCGAGATGTAGACCAGTCGCGTTTTCGGCGTGACGGCCGCTTCGAATTCGTCCCAATCGGGCTCCCAGCCGCGTTCGAGACGCAGCGTAAACTTGTTGATCTTCGCGCCCAAACTGCGCGGGACGCCCCAAAGCTGCATGTAGTTGGGAACTTCGAGCGCCATCTCGTCGCCATCGCGGAGCAAGCTCAGCGCCAGCAAATAATTCGCTTCCGACGTGCCGTTGGTTACTTCGATGTGCTCGACCGACGCGCCGGGATATTGCGCGGCGATTTTTTCGCGCAACTCGAGCGTCCCGTTCGACTGGCTATAGCCGAGCGGCATGTCCAGCGCGCGCTGGATGTCGAAACCCATCGACCCCAATTCGCGCAGCGTGAGCGGACGCACGCCGCTCTCGCTCATGTCGTACTCCACCAGATTTTCCCAGGTGGATTGCATCCGCTCCATTTCAAACGGTTCAATTTTCATAACGACTTTTGATAGCAGTACTCCGCGATGTATAAATCTTCCACGCCCAGACCGGTGAAATCGCAAACCGTAATGCCGTCGCGATCCCAGTTGGGCGGCGAGACCATGAAGTCGCCGGCTTCCAGCGATCGCTCGAATTCACCGGGCGAATGCTGCAACTCGCCGAGTTTTTCGCACTGCGCGCGCGAATCGGCCAGCAGCAACGCGGCGCGCTTCACGAGCCCCGGATACAACTCTTGTTTTCCAACGGTGTCCGATCCCACAGCGGAAATGTGCGTGCCCGGTTGCAATCCGCCGGCCATCAGCAGCGGGCTGCGCGCTCCCGTACAGGTGACGATCAGCTTGCAATCTTTGCCGATCTCGCCGGGCTGTGCGACGGTGGCGACCTCCACGCCCGGCAGCGCGTCGCCCAAATCGAACGCGCATTCGGCGACGTGCGTGGACGTTCTTCCCCAGAGCACGATCTTCTTCAACGTCAAGAATGCCGCGTGGAGACGCGCTTGCAAACGCGCTTGAATGCCGGTGCCCAAGATGCCCAGCGCCTGATCTTCGCGTCCCAGAGCCCGCGCGACGCAGGCGGACACCGCGGCCGTGCGGTAGTCGGTGAGGAATCCGCCGTCGTCGAACAGTGCAAGCGGCTCGCCGGTTTCGGCGGAACAAAGCAGCATCATGCCGCAACCGGTGGAGAGTCCCTTCTGGCGATTGGCGGGAAACGTGCCCGCCATCTTCAGCACGAAGTATTTTCCGCCGCGCCGGTAGCTGGACTTGATGTGGACCTCGCTGCCGGTCTCTTCGCCCACCGTCGTGCTGAGCGCCAAGTGCATCGGCATCGGCGTGTCGCACTCGTGGCGCGAGTGCGCGATCAGCGCCTCGCGCATCAGCGCGATCGTCTCGAGCGGATCGAGCATCGTTTCCAACTGCGCCCGCGAAAACACTTTCATGCGCGCACAATCCTTTCGATCACTTTCATCCCCACGTTTCTTCCGGTGAGCACGAGCACGGCCGGCCCTTCGAGTTTGGCTTTTTGGCCCAGAACCGCGGCCACCGCGACGGCCGACGACGGTTCAATCAAGTATTGATGATTCGCCAGCATCCAGCGCACGGCGTTCTCGATCTCCCCTTCACTGGCATGCGCAATCGACGGCGGATTCTTCGCAAGAATCTCGAACGGCAATCGTCCCAGACCGCCTTCGACGCCGCCCGCCGCGGTTTCCACAGCCGGCAATCGCGTGACGGCCGTTCCCTTCTCGAGCGACATCCGCAATCCCGGCGAAAGTTCGTGCTGCGCGCAGACGATTTTCGCGGCCACGCGTTTGTCCGCAAGATAAAAGGACATGCCCGCCGAAAGTCCGCCGCCGCCGGTGGGCACGACAAACGTACGCGCGCCGGGCAATTCTCCCAGAATCTCGTGGGCCAGCATCCCGCCGCTCCCGGCCATCACCGCGTGATCGTCGAACGCCGAGACGAACGTTTTTCCCTCGCGCGCCGCTAAAGCGAGCGCCCAATCCTCGGTTTCGTCGTAACCGGGGAACGTGGACACGCGCACCTCCGCGCCACACTCAATCATCCCACGATATTTCGCTTCGTCGACAGAGCTTGGCACACAAATCGTGGCCTTCACGTTCATCTCGCGCGCGGCGTAAGCGATGGCTTTCCCATGATTTCCCGCGGAGCACGTGAAAATCCCCTGCGCGCGTTCTTCGGGAGTGAGCCGCGACATGCGAAACCACGCCCCGCGCAATTTGAACGATCCGGTGATTTGCAGAAACTCAAGCTTCACCCACACCGGCACGCCCGCGATTCTCGAAAGCGCCGGCGAATGCTCGAGCGGAGTGCGACGGACACGCTTTCCAAGAAAGGTAATCGCGTCTTCGATGAGGGCAACGCTTAGCATGATGGTTTTATCACCGCAGAGACGCAGAGGCGCAGAGAAAACCTGGTTTCTCTGCGTCTCTGCGTCTCTGCGGTAAAAAGAGCGGTCACAAGTTTGCTAATGGCAGTAATCAATCGCGGCGCGCACCAGCACGTTCGCGAATTGCTCCACCGACTCAAGATCGACCCACTCGACATCGGCATGCGCGCCTGCTCCGTGCGGTCCGATGACCACGGTTTCGATCCCGGCATCGGAGAGCAGCGCGGAGTCCATCCACGGAGTGTCGCCGAAATATTCCGGTTCCCTTCCGAGGGCCGCCGCGACGCACTTCACAATTCGCGCGTCGCGGTCCACTTCAAAGGGTCCGCGCTCGAAAGTGGATTTCACAGTAGCGACGAATGACGGATCCGCCGCGTGCAGGCGATCGGCGATGGATTGCAGCTCGCCCATCACTTGCGCCGCGGTTTCTCCCGGCACCGTGCGACGCTCGATGGTCAGCGTGCACTTGGCCGCGTACGTACTCAAGCCGCTGCCGCCCGAAAGCATCGCCGCGTGCAGTGAAGGCGGTCCCACGAGCGCGTGTCCGGGACGTTTGCGCAGATCCTTTTCAAGCGCATCAAGCTCCGCCAGGAATCGCCCCATGCGCATGTTGGCGTCGACGCCTTTTTCGAACTTGCTACCGTGCGCGGCGAGTCCCGTGGTTTCGACTTCGATCCACAGGTAGCCTTTATGTGCGAGGCACAAGCGCAACGATGTGGGTTCGGTAACGATGGCGCCATCGCACTTCATTTTCTTGCACAAGTCTTCGGTGCCGAGGCTCCCGTACTCTTCGTCCGCCACCGCCGCGACGTGCAGGTCGCCGCGCAATTTTACGCCGACATCGGCCAGCGCTTTGGCCGCCGCCATCTGCGCAGCCAAGCTGCCTTTCATATCGTAGGCGCCACGCCCGTAAAGTTTGCCGTCACGGATCTCGCCGGAAAAAGGATCGGGCATGCCCGCTACACCAACCGTGTCGTAATGCGCGTTCAGCATCAACGAACGTCCACCACCCGAGCCCCGCAGCGTGCCGACAACGCTCACGCGTCCCTTCCGCGGCTCATGCGACTCCACGCGCAGGCCACACTGATCGAGCGAGTCGGCGGTGTACTCGCCGATCTCGCGTTCGCCCGGCGCGCCTTCCACCAACGTTGGATTGATCGAGTTGATGCGCACGAGGTCCTGCAGCGTGCGATGCAGATACTCGCGATCGATGGCCGGCACGCTCACTTCTTGTACGCGACCTTTCCGCCGACAATCGTGTAGAGCACTTTCGCGCCCGGCAATTCGGCCTCCGGCACGGTCAACAGGTCGCGGTCGATTACAGTGACATCAGCCAGTTTGCCAACCTCAAGTGATCCTTTAACTTTTTCCTCGAACCCCGCATAAGCGTTCAGGATTGTATACGAGCGAAGCGCCTCCATACGAGTCATGCGCTGCGCCGGATAGAACTGCGATCCGTCCTTGAGCCGACGCGTCACCGCCGCCGCGAAATTCGGGATCGGGTTCTCGTCTTCCACCGGCGTGTCGGTGCCGCTGGTGACAATCGCGCCCGAATCGATCAACTTGCGCCACACATAGGCGCCTTCTTCGGCTCGACGCGCACCCAGCCGCGCGATCACATACGGCGCGTCGGAAGTGCAATGGATCGGCTGCATCGACGCAATCACTCCGAGCTTGCCAAAGCGAGGAATATCGGACAAAGACAGATGTTGGGCGTGCTCGACGCGCCAGCGCAAATCCTTTTTGTCGGGATTCGCTTTGAACGCGGCTTCAAACAGGTCGAGGGTCTCGCGATTGGCGCGATCACCAATCGCATGAACACAGAATTGCAAGCCATTGTCGATGCACAGCTTGGCGACGCGCCGCATATCATCGAGATCGTCGGTCAGTTTGCCCGAAGTGTCCGGCTGATCGCTGTACGGCTCGAGCAACCACGCGCCTCGCGAGCCGAGCGCGCCGTCGATCTGGCGTTTAACTCCACGAACCGTGAAGAAGCCATCGGACTCGCCGATGGTTTTGTACTTCGGAATATTCGCTTCCATCGCGGCTGTCGTATCGCGCATCATCACCCACAAGCGGATACCGATTTTTTTCTCGGCAGCCATCTTGCGCATGCGCTCGAGGGTCGGGAACGGCGATCCGGCGTCCTGAAACGTCGTGAGACCTTTCGACAGCGCGTCCTGCGCCGCCAATTCAATCTGGCGGCGCGCATTTGCTTCGCGTTCCGACGGCGTGAGCTTGCTCTCGGCGGCCGAGCGCGCCGCGTTGATCAACGCTTGCGCGCGCTCGTTCAACAATCCCGTGGGATTGCCGCCGGAGTCGCGGGCCACTTCCCCGCCGTCTGGATCTTTCGTTTCGCGCGTGATGCCGGCCGCCTTCATCGCCGCAGCATTCACGAACACGGCGTGACCACTGGCGTGCGACAGCACAACAGGATTCGCGGGGGACACTTTGCTGAGCGCCTCATGCACCGGAAATCCGTGGACGTTCGGCACCGGCGGCTTGTCCCATTTCTCCTGATGCCAGCCGCGGCCAATGATCCAATCACCGGGCTTGGCCTTTTTCACGGCGGCGCCGACTTGCGCGACGATATCGTCCCAAGTGTGCGCGCCGCGCAGGTCGAGGACCATCAAGGATTCGCCGAGCGCGGTGAAATGTCCGTGACCTTCAATCAATCCCGGAACGGCCAGCGCACCTTTCAAATCGATCACCGTGGTCGACGGCCCGGCGAGCTTGCGAATCTCGGCGTCTGAGCCGACGGCGCTGATTTTTCCGCCCGATGCCGCCAGCGCCTGCGCTTGCGGACGCTTATCGTCGAGCGTAACGATTTTTCCGTTCACCAAAATCAGGTCGGGAGCTTGCGCGGCGACCGCCACCGCAGTCAGAAACACAATTCGACGGATGAATGTCATAGGATGTTTTTCCGAAGTGACGCCTAGCTAGCCGACGGTTCGAAGTACGCGACGGCCTGCACTTCCACGCGCGATCCGCCGAACATTTCCTTCACCGGCACCACCGTGCGCGCGGGCTTCACGGCGACGTTTGCGAAAACCTCGGCGTAGGCGGTGTTCACTTCGCTCCAATACTCCATGTCGGAAACGTAGACGGTGACTTGCACCACGTTCGAGAGCTGACCGCCGGCGGCTTCCAGCACGCCGAGCATGTTGCGCAATGCCTGGCGCATCTGCTGGCCCGGCGTGTAGCCGATCACGTGACGTTCGTTGTCGATGGGGAGTTGTCCGGCGATGAACAGGAACGGACCGGCGTGGACGCCCTGCGAATAGCAGCCGCGCGGCGTGGGCGCGCGGTCGGTAATCACTGGTTTAATCATCGCCGTCAATCATAATCCACAGATCCAAACCCGCGGAAAAAACAATCCACAGATTACACCGATGGCACAGATTCGGACGTGCGGATCGCTGAGACTCGAACATCCGAATCTGTGTGAATCTGTGAAATCTGGGGATGGTTTTAGATCGGTGGATCAGCCTTGCGGCTTCAGGCGGCGCAATACCGCCGCGGTAATTTCGTCGGCCAGTCCAGGCAGCGCGCTTTCGAGACAAAGATGCACGGCCATCCGCAATTCTTCTTCGTTGATCGCAGCGCCCGGCGCAGGCGCGGGAGGCGCGGCGGCTTCCTCGGCGGGAATTTCAAGTTCAAGGTCGTTCGCCGTAGCAGGTTTTTCTGCGTGGTGCGCGGGAGCGGCGGCCGCGGCGTGTCCGCCGCTGTGCGAGGCGGCGACGGCCGCGACTGCGGCAGCGCCGGCGACGGCAATGACCGACCCGGCCGGTCCGGCATGGTCTTCCACGCTCTTGAGCAACTCGCCCCAATCGGGCGGCGCCACTTCCTTGGTCGATTCCTTCTTCGTTTCCTTCGGCGATTCCTTCGAAGATGCGACAGCCGCGCTCGGCAGCGGGAACTCCCCGCTGAAATGTTCGTGATCTTCGGCCGATAACGGCACTTGCTCGGCAACCCAACGCGACGCCGCGTCCGCCGCCGGTGGGGGGATTGCGATCGTCTCCGCGCTCGCGTCCAGTGCGCCGGAGAGCGCCGCCGCATCGGCGGTGCCTTCCACGTGACCACCGACGTCGGGAATCGTGAACTCACCGGCCGAATATTCTTCGGTTACCGGAGGCAGCGACAAATCGCTTGTTCCGCTTTCGGCGCTCGCGGACGGCACTTCCATCGGAGGAAGATCCATCGCCACGGCCATCTCTGCAGGTGACGGGGCTTCCACCGGGACTTCCATGAGCGGCGGTTCCGGCGGAGCGACAGCCATTTCCACGTCCGCGACAGGCGCTGGCGGCGGCTCCGGAGCCGGTGCCGGCGCCGTATCGAACACCGGCGCTTTCATTTCCACCGTATCGGAATGCGATGGTTCGGCGGGTGGCGGAGGCGGCGGAATCACTACCGTCTGCTCGACCGCCGCTGCGGGAGCTTTTTTCGGATGCGCCGCCGCGTAATTTTCCAGCAGCGGCTTCACAACTTCCAACACCGCCGACGCTTCGAACGGCTTGCGCAGCACGCCGTCGGCGCGAACCTGCGCGATGCGATCCGGCTCGAACGGTTCGAGCGCGCCCACCAGCAAGACCACCGGCAACCCCGGGTGATCCGGCGAACTTTTGATGCGTTCGCAAACTTCGTAGCCGTCGAGGCCAGGCATGTAGACGTCGGCCAGCACCAGATCCACAGCGATCTCGTGGAGTTTTTTTACAGCGGCATCGCCGTTGCTCACAGCGATCACTTCGATGCCCTCGGCGGCAAGGATCTTCGCGCCCATGCGTTGGGCGTGCGTACTATCGTCGGCGAGTAGAATCGTGGCCACGTAGTCTCCGGCTAGCTTCTTGGACTGTGCCGATTTAAACATTCTTGCCTGGAAGTGTCAAGCGTACTCCCGTACGGGGGGACTTATCGTTTACTGGGGTTAGCGGCTTCCGAGCGCGCCGCCGCTGTAGAATTCATGAATGCTCCTGATGGGCATTCTCAACGCCACGCCCGACTCGTTCTCCGACGGCGGACGTTATCGCGATCCCGCCTTGGCCGCCGCGCACGCACTCGAAATGGCGCGCGACGGCGCGGCATGGATCGACGTGGGCGGCGAGTCGACGCGTCCGGGGTCGGCGCGCGTTGCGCACGAAGAAGAATGGCGGCGCGTCGAGCCGGTGCTGCATTCGTTGGCAGGCGCCGGACTCACGGCGCACATCTCGCTCGATACGCGCCACCCCGAGACGGCGCGGCGAGCGATTGAGATCGCCCCCGCCCTTTCGATTGCCGCGATCAATTACGTTGCCGCCGAAGGCGAGCACGAACGCGTCCTGGAAATGGCCAGACTGGCGCACGAGGCCGGCACCGAGCTGATCCTGACGCATGTGCGGGGCACGCTTGAGAACATGCACACGTTGCCGCCGGCCGCGGACGTTGTCGGCGAGACGCTCGCGGGCCTCGGCCGGCTGCGCGATCTGGCGCTCCACGCGGGGATGCCCCGCGAACGTTTGATGCTCGATCCGGGATTCGGCTTCGGCAAGAACGGCGGGGAAAACTTTTTGCTGCTTTCAGGAATCGCGCGGTTTTGCGAACTCGGATGCCGTGTGGTGGTCGGCGTGTCGCGTAAGCGGTTTCTTGGAAGGCCGGGCGATCAACCGGAAAATCGCGACCGCGCCACGTTGGGCGCGCTGGTCGGCGTGGCAGATACGGGATGCTACATGGCGCGCGTGCACAACGTGAGTGCGGCGGCGCAGGCGTTGTCGGCGCTGCGGCTTTACTCGCGCTCGTAACTGTGAAAAACTCGTGGCGAATACTATGGCGAAGGTTAAGCAGCTATTTGGCACCGACGGCATCCGCGGCGTAGCCGGTGAATCTCCCCTCGACGAAAAAACGGTATTTCTCATCGGCAAGGCCTTGGGCCGGAATCTCGCGCGCCTGCATCCCCCGGGCGACACCGCGTCGCGCGTGGTGATCGGTGAAGACACGCGCGAATCGTCTCGATGGATTGCCGAGACCATCGCCGCGGGACTCGCCGACGAAGGCGTGGAAGTGCATTCCGCCGGCGTCATCACCACGCCGGGCGTCGCGTTTCTTACGCGCACCGATTCCTTCGTGGCCGGCGTGATGATTTCGGCGTCTCACAATCCGTTCCAGGACAACGGCATCAAAGTTTTCGGCCATTCCGGCTACAAACTCCCCGACGACCTCGAACACGAAGTGGAGGCGGAAATTTTCCGCCTGCAAGAATCACACCGCGAAATTACGCCGCCTGTGGCACCCCAGAGTCCTGGTTTGCAGCCGGAAAAATCGTTTGCCGAGCGTTACGAGGATTTTCTGGCAAGCCTGCTGCCGGGCAAAAAACCATTCGAGGGAATGCGCATCGTGATGGATTGCGGCAACGGCGCGGCTTCGGAGCTAGGCCCCCGCCTCTTTCGCCGCCTCGGCGCGGACGTGGAAGTGATGAACGCCACGCCCGACGGTCGCAACATCAACTTGGACTGTGGATCGCTTCACCTCGACAAACTGCAAGCGCGCCTCGCCGCCAACCCGTCCCCGCACGGCGCCACGTTCGGCGCTGCTTTCGATGGGGACGCGGATCGCTGCCTGTTCGTAGCGGGCGGCGGAGAACTGGTGAACGGCGACGGCGTGCTCTTGCTCGCGGCGCGGAGCATGAAGGCGCAGGGTGCGCTGAAAAACAATCTGGTGATCGCGACGGTGATGTCCAACCTGGGACTCGAGAACGCGCTGAAGCACGAAGGCATCGCCATGACGCGAACGCCGGTGGGCGACAAGTACGTGCTGGAAGAAATGTTGCGCAGCGGCTCGAATCTGGGCGGCGAGCAATCCGGTCACGTGATTTTTTCCGACCAGCAGTCGACCGGCGATGGTTTGCTGACCGCGTTGCGCGTCGCCGAGATCGTGGCGGAAAGCGGACAGCCGCTCGCCGAACTGGCGCATGGCATGAAGACGTATCCGCAGGAGATTCGCAATCTCAAGGTGAAATCGAAACCGCCGCTCTCCACGCTGCCCGCGGTAACGGCGGCGATCGAATCGAGCGAACGCGACCTCGGCGAGCGCGGACGCGTGCTGGTGCGCTACAGCGGCACCGAGCATCTGGTGCGCATCATGGTGGAAGCGGAAGAGTCGAGCATGGTGAAACGTCACGTCGACGCGCTGGCCGCGGTGCTTACGAAAGAGTTGGGCGCGGCGCAGTAGGACCAGTCATCCTTGCCTGTCGAGTCATTCGCGATTAAAGCAGTCCACTACTTTTAGCAGCGCATCGGCATCGCCAAAGCCTCCCGACTTCGTCACGACGCCGCGGCCCTCGAATGCCCCGCCCCGCAAGATGCCGCGCGGAATTCCCGGCGCGATTTCGCCGCACAAGTCAATCGCCGTTGCGCCGATCGTTTGGCAAACCGCCGACGCGGTGTCACCACCGCAAAGAAAGACGGCGGCTGCGTCGCTCGTGGGAACGGCCAAAATGCGCGCGTCCGGCCGCTCAGCGCGCAGGCGATCGAGTTGCGCGACCATCACCGGATGATCGGAGCCAATGCAGAATTGCACGGGGCCGGCGGAAGCGCCCGGCGCGGCGAATGCGCCGCGAGGCAATGCTCGCGCCAGTGCCGACGCCAATCCGCCCGAGCCGGCCCACAACACGCGCTCGCGCCGCGCGAGTCCTGCAGCGACAATCGCGTCAAGATCGGCATCATCCGATGCGTCGAGGGAAATGATCCGCGCGTCCTTCACGCACTGCGATACTTCCACACAGCGTTCGCCATCCACATAGAGCCATCCATCGCGCACGGTGCGGCCAAGCGCGGGAAACGCCGGCGTGAACAACGCGACGTCGCACCCGAAAGCCTCGAGCGCCGCCGCCGTCTCCCTCTCCGGATGACCCCGCAACACGGAGTCGATTTTCTTGAACAAAACGCGGGTTCGAGGCGCCGCCGCCGCAACCTCGCGGATCCGGGCTTCCGCCTCTGCTGGGGCCAACCCTCGCGTCTCGGCGTTAATCGCGATGAACTTCGCGTCGTCTGGCAGCGCGGCCGTGGTTGATGCAATCGTCCGATACCCACGCATCGCGAAATGCACGGCCGCGTCGCATGCGCCCGTAAGATCGTCGGCGATCACCAGGCACTCAAGCGGCCTCGTCATTTTTCACCTCACGACGTGCCCGCAACAGAAACAATGCCGTGAACAGCGCGGCGTACGTCAGCGGCGCGCGCACGTCTGATTTCACCAGCCACACGTAATGAAGCACGCCGGCCGCCGCGCTCGCATAGACTAATCGATGCAGCATCCGCCAACGCCGTCCGCCGAGTTTGCCGATCGCCCACGATGTCGAGGTCAGCGCCAAGGGAATCATCAACACAAACGCGGTGAGGCCGGCAATAATGAACGGACGCTTCCAAATGTCGCGCCACATTTCACCGAAATCGAAAAGCTTGTCGAGCCAGACGTAGGTCATGAGATGCATGTAGCCGTAGAAAAACGCGTAGAGACCCAACATCCGCCGGTATCGAATCAACTCGGGCACACCGAAGATCCGCCGCACGGGCGTGGCCGCCAGCGTCATCGCGAGAAAACGCAGCGTCCAGATTCCGGTTTGATGCGTGATGTATTCGACAGGCTTGGCGCCCAGATCCTGGCGATACTCACGCCACACCAATTCCCCGAGCGGCACGAGGCACGTGAGAAACACCAACGCTTTCGTCCACTTGCTTTCGAGAACAGCGCGCACGCCGTGGATTATATCTTGCGCTCATGCTACGATCAGCGAACGGAGGATCTTTCAAATGAATAACCGCTTCAAAACCGGAGCGTTCGGCAGTGCGATTCTGCTTCTGGCTGTGACGGCATCCGCCGGTGTGATCATGAAACGCGAAGGCGGCCCAGTGGGCGGCGACAAAATGCAGAGCGTCGTCTACATCGAAGGCGCCAAAGTTCGCGTCGAGTCGGCAGCGGCGATGGGCAAGACCGTTATTATCTTCGACGGCGACAAGCAAGTGATGTGGATCGTGCAGCCGGACAATTCGTACATGGAAATGACCGCCGACAGCATCGCGCGCATGGCGCAAATGGCCGGCGGCGGCGGAATGAGCGGCGCGCAAAACGCGCAAATGGAAGCGGCAATGCAGCGTCAGCAAGCGGCGCTGGCGAATTTGCCGCCGGAACAGCGCGCCATGGCGGAGCAGGCGATGAAGGGGCGCATGGGCGCGATGGGCGGCGGCGCGTCGTCGGGTCCTGTGTCGTACACCTATGAAGCGCGCGGCGGCTCCGGAAAGTACGGGCAATTCACGTGCACGAAGTACGATCAAATGGGCAACGGCAAGAAGAGCGCTGAAATGTGCTTGGCGCCCACCAGTGAACTTCGCCTATCCGCGAACGACATGCGCGCGTTTCAAGCGATGTCGAAGTTCATGGAGCCAATGCGCCGGATGAATCCTCGCGCCAGCCAGATGGCGACGTTCAACGAGACGATGCCGGGATTCCCGGTGCATTCGCTGATGTTCGACGCGTCCGATAAGCCGACGTATGAGGACACTCTGCTGAGCGTCGAACAGAAATCGGTGGAAGGCGCGATGTTCACGCTGCCCGCGGGCGCGACCAAGCGCGACATGATGGGTGGTCGCGGCGGCCGGCCGTAAACGAAATAAATTTCGCGTCTCTGCGCACGTTTTCGGGACTTTACTCGTCCTGTATTTTCATGGGGCCTGACCTCCGCTACGCGCTGCGCTCGATCGTAAGCCGCCGCTGGTTCTCGCTGGCGATCATCGCCACGATCGGCTCGGGCATCGGCGTAAACACCATGGTGTTTACGCTGACTAACGCCGTCTTCATCAAACCGCTTGAGGTACACGGCGGCGATCGCTTGGTGCGCATTCACATGCAAAGCACCAAGACTCGCTTTGCCGGCACCGGGTTTTCCGACCTGGAATTTCGCGAGTACCGGTCAAAACTCGTTTCCTTCGAAGCACTGGAAGCCTTGTACTGGGATCGTGTGGCAATCACCGACAACGACAACGCGCCGCAGTCGGTATGGATCAACCGGATTTCCACCAGCATGTTCGACTCCTTTGGAGTTTCACCCGTCGTGGGTCGCGGATTCTCCGCCTCCGACGGGCAGACCGGCGCGGCCAGCGTCGCGTTGATCGGATACAGCCTTTGGCAGGACCGTTTCGGCGGGGCCGCGAGTGTGGTGGGCCGCACCGTGCGAATCAAAGACGTGCCGACCACGATCATCGGCGTGATGCCGCGCAAGTTCAAGTTTCCTGACGAGACCGACGTTTGGATGCCGCTTGTACCGGCGGCCGATCGCGCGACGGAGTCGATCCCGAGGCTGAGCTTCTTCGGGATTCTGAAACCAAATGTGTCGATGAACCAGGCGCGAATGGAAATGCGCATCCTACGGGAGCAAATCGACCGTGAGTTGGCGAGTCCTTTTGCGAGAAAAGAGTTCGCTCCCGACATTCAGTCGTTCCCGCGGCGCGACGATCCCGGTCTGATCCAGCTTTTCTTCCTCATGCAAATGGCCGTGGTTTTTGTGCTGCTGATCGCCTGCGCGAACGCCGCCAACATGATGTTCGCGCGCGGACTCGAGCGCCGCCAGGAGTTGGCGATTCGTTGCGCGCTTGGCGCATCGCGCTGGCAGATCGTGCGCCAATTGCTCTTCGAAAGCGCGCTCCTAGCGTTTTCAGGCGGCGGCGTCGGATTTGCGATGGGCGCGTGGGGCGTACGAATTTTCGATCTCGCGACCGAAGCCGTCCGTCCGTATTGGATGGTCTTCAGCGTCGACTACATGGTCTTCGTCTACTTCGCGGTGTTGTGCGCAGGCGCCGCGCTGGGATTCGGATTGGCTCCCGCGCTGCGCGCGTCGCGCATCGACCTGAACACCGTGCTGAAAGACGGCGCGCGAAACGCAGGACGCCGCCGCGGCGGTTTCTTCTCCGGCGGATTGATTGTGGTGCAATACGCGTTGACGCTGGTCTTATTAACCGGTGCGGGAATGTTCGTGCGCGGCTTTCTGAATTTACAAATGATCAATACGGCGATTCCCGCGGATCACTTGTTGGGATCGCGCGTGCAATTGCCTGCGTCGCGCTATCCCAATTTGCAAGCGCGCCGGGCGTTTTTCGACCAGATTCTGGTGCGGCTGCGCGCGATTCCCGGAGTCACGAGCGCGACGCTCAGTTCGGCGATGCCGGGACTGGCGCGCGGCGGGTACGAAGTGGAAATCGAAGGCCGCCCGCCGGCGACGGGACATGATACGCCGCGTGTGTCGGAGGTGGTCGTGTCGCCGGGATTCTTCGAGACAATCAATTTGCCGCTGCTCGCCGGGCGTGATTTCAATACGGAAGACGGCGTTGGCTCGCGGCGATCCGCGATCGTCACGCGAGAATTCGCCGAGCGCTATTGGCCGGTCTCCGCAGCCGTGGGCAAACGTTTTCGGCAGGCGGGCGGCTCACCGGACAATTCCGATGCTGCCTGGCTCACGATCGTCGGCGTCACCGCGAAACTCGTGGAACGCGTCGATGTCACCGACCCGAACGCGCATCCTCCGACTGTTTTTGTTCCGTACCTGCAATCGGGCGCCGATACGATGCTGCTACTCACGCGATCGGCCGGCGAAATTTCTCTCGCCGCACCGGTCCGTGTGATCGTCCACGGCATCGATCCCGATTTGCCGGTCTTCCAAGTGGAAACTTTGGCGGCCGCGGTCGATCGCCAGCAATGGTCCCTGAAATTATTCAGCAAAATGTTCGGCGCGTTCGCCGTGATTGCGCTGGTGATCTCCGCGGTGGGACTCTACGCCGTCACCGCGCACTCCACCGCGCGCCGCACGCAGGAAATCGGGGTGCGCATGGCCCTCGGCGCACAACAACATCAAATTCTGCTGATGGTGCTTTGGACTGCCCTGTGGCAGATGATTTGCGGCTTCATCGCCGGTTTGGCGGCGTCGATTCCCGGCGTGAAATTGATGGATGGATTGCACGTTCCGCTCGACGACAAGAGCATTTTCGTGTACGTCAGTCTGATCCTGATTGCCGTGGGAGTCGTCGCGAGCTGGCTACCCGCGCGCCGCGCGGCGGCGCTTGATCCGCTCGTCGCATTACGGGATGAGTGATCGAATCACATCGCGCACTCTTCGAATTTGCTCGCGACTGTGATCGGCTTGCACGATCCATCGCAGCAAACTCGACGCGCCCATGCCGGGATACGCGTCGATTAGCGGAACGTAGCAGCCTGCCTCGAGGCAACGCGCATGAATCTTTGCGATATCGATGCCACTGTCGCCGCTCACGCAAAAAATCGGAACGCCCTCCGAGCCGAGTAGCGGAAGTCCCGCCAGACCCTCGCGCATTTCGCGCATGTTGGCTTGCAATCGGGGAAACGCCTCGCCGATGAGCGAGAGCGCCGTACTCACTCCTGCGCACAACGCCGGCGCGAGCGCGCTTGATCCCGAGTACGAGGCCGACTTGTCGCGTACGCGCGCGCAAATCTCGGAACTCGCGAGGACGGCGCCGCCCGTGCAGCTCAATGCCTTGCTGAACGTGACGGTGACAATGGCCTTGCCCAGGCCCAGCGCAACGCCGCACGCGCCAAAGCCCGTCGCGCCAAACGAATGCGCTTCGTCGATCACGAGATAATGTTCGCGGCCTTCTAACGCCTTGCGAATTTCGGCCAGCGGCGCGACTTCGCCGGTCAAGGGAAAAACGCCGTCGGTGAACACGCCGACCGTTCCACTCGTTTCACCCAATCGCCGCCGTAAGTCCGCCGCATCGCCGTGGGCGTAACGAATCAGCTTCGCGCCGCCAATAGGAACGAAGTTTTGAAATGTCGGGTGCGCGCGCTCGTCGACAATCCACGCGGACACTTCACCCGCCAACGCCTCGATCACCGCGATATTCGCCGACAGGCCCGAGCCCGTCACCGCGGCTTCTTCCTTACCGGCAAATCGCGCGACTTGCTCCTCGAGTGCGAGAATCGCGGGCGACGTGCCCGTAGTCTTGCGCGAGGCGCCTAGACCAAGTCCGCCCGCCTGGACGAGGTTCGTCACCGCCGCGACCAATGCGGGGTGATACGACAAGCTCAAATAATTCGTGCCGCCGAAAAAATCGAGCACGCGGCCATCGATCTCGCAAGTTGTAGAGGAAATTTGACGGACAATCGCCACACGAAAAGCCTATCACGCGTGTCATAATCGAGAATGTGCTGCGCTTTCACACCGCGGGAGAATCGCACGGCCAAGGACTCGTCGCGCTCGTGCAAGGCCTCCCGGCGGGCGTGGAGATCGATCTTGCTTTTGTCGCGCGCGAATTGCGCCGGCGTCAGCAGGGCTACGGCCGCGGCGGCCGCATGAAAATCGAGACCGACACGGCGGAAATTTGGGCCGGCGTGCGCCGCGGAAAAACCACCGGTGCGCCGGTCGCGCTCTTGATCCGCAATCGCGATTGGGAAAATTGGCGCGACATTCTTCCGGTGGAAGCGAACGCCGACGCGGAAGGACAACGCAAACTGACCGCGCCCCGCCCCGGACATGCCGATCTCGCCGGATGCTTGAAGTACGATCTGCACGACGCGCGCTACATCCTGGAACGCGCCAGTGCGCGCGAGAGCGCCGCGCGCGTGGCCGCGGGCGCGATGGCCAAGCTGCTGCTCCAGCGTTTCGGCATCGAAGTGTGGTCGCACGTGATCGCCGTGGGCGGCGTGAAATTATCGCGCGCCGTTTCTTGGGACGAAATCAAGGCCGCCGCGCTGCAGGACGATCCCGTGCTGCGCTGCGCCGACTCCGCCACCGAAGCTGCGATGAAGGAACAAGTGGATCGCGCGCTGAAAACCGGCGACACGGTCGGCGGAATCTTCGAAGTCGTGGCGCGCGGCGTTCCCGCGGGACTCGGCACGCACACGAATTGGGACGAGCGTCTCGACGGATTGCTGGCGCAAGCGGTGATGTCGCTGCAAGCCGTGAAAGCGGTCGAGATCGGCGATGGCCTGGAGAACGCGGTGTCGTTCGGCTCGACGGTCCAAGATCCCATCGGATACAGCGCGGAGCAACACGCCTTCACGCGCGCACGGAATCGCGCTGGAGGATTGGAAGGCGGCATCTCCAACGGCCAGGACATCATCGTGCGCGGATACCTGAAGCCGATTTCCACGCTGCGCAGGCCGCTCGAATCCGCCGACATGGTGACGAAAGAATCGGTGCAAGCGGCGTACGAACGCTCGGACGTTTGCGTGGTTCCCGCGGGCGGCGTGGCGGCCGAAGCGATGGTGGCGCTGGTGATCGCGCGTTGCTTCCTTGAAAAATTCGGCGGCGATTCGGTCGTCGAAATCCAACGCAACGTCGAGGGGTATCGCGCGCAAGTCAAGGCTTTTTAGTTGAAATCAGGCTTTTTGAAATCGAAACTCACAAGCGCGCTACTGCTGGTCGTCGCGTCGCTGGCCGTCTACGCGAACACCCTCGGCAACAATTTCGCCTACGACGATTTTCCCTTCATCGTACAAAACGAGGCCCTGCGCCTGCCGTTCTCGCTGATGTTTTGGACCCCGTACGCCACCGACGGTTGTTGGCGTCCCGTAGTTCTTTTTACCCATGCGGCCAACTTAGAGATGGGCGGACTCAGACCTTTTGGATTTCACCTGTTCAATATCGTCGCGCACGCGGGCGTCGTGCTGGTTTTGTACTTCCTGTTGCTCCGCCTGTTCGATCGGCCAAGAGTCGCGTTTGCTGCGGCGCTTTTGTTCGCCGTGCATCCGCTGCACACCGAAGCGGTCAGCGCGGCATACTCGCGTCTGGAAATTCTCGCCGCCGGATTCGTCTTTGCCGCGTGGCTGTTTCACGCCCACCGGCGCTTCATCGCCGCGGCGCTCTGTTTTTTTCTAGCGCTGGGATCGAAGGAATCGGCGCTGTGCTTTCTGGGCATCGTGATTCTCGCGGATTGGCGCCTGGAACGCCTAGCCCCGCGGCGCGTGTACGCGGGGTATGCCGCCGTCGCTGCGCTCTACTTGGCGCTGCGCACGAAAGTTGTGGGACTGTATGGACTCGGTTGGATTCCGCCGATCCAAAATCCGCTGGTCGATCTTTCCGCGCCCTTACGCATGGCGAATTCGGTGCGACTCGCAGGGCTGATGCTGTGGCTGCACGTTTTTCCCGCGCGGCTCTCCGTCGATTACTCGTATAACGCGATTCCCGTCCTCAATGGATTCGCCCTCGCGCCGTGGGTTATCGGCGCGGTCGCGCTCGCCGCCGCTTGGGCGTGGACATCGCGCAAATCGCAGGCGGTCTTTGTTGCCGGAATTGTCTACGCGGGCGGAATCGCGTTGACCTCGAACTTTTTCGTGCCCGTCGGAACGAACATCGGAGAACGTTGGGCGTATCTTCCCTCCGCGGGATTCTGTTTGCTCTGCGGACTCGCTTACGAATGGCTCGCCGAGCGCAAGCACCTCGTCGCGGTCGGCGCGCTCACCGCGATTGTCGCAGCGCTGGCAGCCCGCACGGTGATCCGTAATTTCGATTGGAAGGGAAACTACTCGTTGGCGGTCGCCGCCGAGCGCGCGTATCCCGAGAGCGTGCGCGTGCAGCACGCCGTGGGTCTCGAGTATTGGAAAGTCGGCAACATCGCCGAGGCGCAACGCCACTTTTTGATCGGCGAACGCATTTGCCGCGACTATCCGCAACTGCAATACTCCATGGCAATGATGGCCAATCAAGCCGGGGATGTGATTGGCACCGAGTTGCATTTCCGCAACGCGATGCGCGCCAGCGCCGGCTACACGTTTGAACCGGAATACGTCGTGAACTACGCGGCGCTGCAAATCAGGGAACATCGCTACCAACAAGCCCTGGCGCTGCTCAACACACAGATCGCTTCGTGGCCGGGCGACGCGCGAGCCCTGGCGAATCGCGCCGTCGCGGAGTATCGTTTAAATCAGTTGGACAAAGCTCGTGCCGACGCACAAGATGCGCTGGAGTTGAATCCCAGGGAAGTGCAAGCGAGTCTTCTATTGAAGAGGATGTGACTATGACCGCCGCGACTTTTCGACGCATTGCCCTGGCGTTGCCCGAAACCGAAGAACGCGCCCACATGAAACATCCCGACTTCCGCGTGCGCGGAAAAATCTTCGCGACGCTCGGATATCCCACGAAAGACAATGCCATGGTGAAAGTGACGCCGGAAACTCAAGCGGCGCTCATAGCGGAATACCCCGGCGCATTTCGCGCCTGCGCCGGCGCGTGGGGACGCGCTGGCAGCACCAGCGTGACTCTGTCGGCCGCGGACGACGCGGTACTAGGCGCGGCACTGTGCGAAGCGCACCGCGTTACTGCAAGCCAACCGGCTGCGTCAGCGCGCCGTTCCCAGCGGAGTCCCAAGCCGCGAAGCGAATCCACTTCTTCCCCGCGGGATCGAAGGGAATCTCGAAGCGGTGCGTCCCGAACTCGCCGAACTCGGTCGCGGGGATGATTTTGCGATCGGTGGTTTTGCCGTCGCCCCAAACGAGCTCCACAAATTCCAGCGGGAACGTCCATTCCACTTCGGCGACGTAGTTTTTCCCCTGCACTCCGTAATTCTTGAGGAGCACTTCGCCCGTCGACACGAAGAAGTCGCCGGCGCGCATCGCTTTCAGAATGGGACTCCAGTCGTCATCGAAGCGTGGCACTTTGTCGAGATGCACGTAATTCACGATGAGCTGCGGGAACGTTTCATCGTCGGGATACTTCATGTACGTGTCGCCCTCGGCGATCATGTAGCGCAGATTTCCAGGCGTCGAGGGACCCGCTGCGGTGCGCCAATTGTTCATGTCGTCGAGTACGCTCAGGCAGCGCTTCTCGCAAATGCGCTGCTCCGATTGATCGACGGGCAGCGATTGATATGATCCGCCGAGAAATCGATCGCTCTGAAAGTGCGGCCATTCTTTCACCGCGTCGGGATATCCCGTGGATCCCTTGGTGCGCGGATGCGCCTGCCACATCAACGCGCCTTCTTTCTGCATCATCTTCAATTCTTCGTCCGCCGAACCGACGTGATAGACGTGTCCGTACGTGGGATCCTGCTGCTCGAACGTCTGCCCCGCTTGCCGAATGTGCGACCAAAAAACCGGCTTCGGAAAAACCATGGTGTAGTGACCACCTAGGTGCCCGTCCGGTTCCTCGCCCGGCATGATCAGAAAACTTTTGTCGGAATGGCGGCGCGCACCCTCGAAATAAACTTTTTCTTCGGCGAAACGCAGCGGTCCCGGATCGTTCTGGTGACTGTCGCCGTGAAAATCGGACATCATCGCGATGTTGACGCCGAGCGCACGGAAGACCGGCCACCACGTCGGTTGCAGATCGATCGTGCCTGCGTCGGTGAGCTGTTCGTTGAAGTGCGTGTGAAAGTGGCTAATCGCCACTTGATAGCCGGGCACCGGTTTGTAGGTGTCGCCGTGCGTGTAGTCGAGCACGCGCTCGCGCGTCAACGCGCCGTTCGCGGGACTCAGCAGGTAGTACACGGCCATGTGCTGCTCGCTGCCGGGCGGTGCATTGTAGAGCGCGAAATTTCCTAAATTGTGCCGCGATTGCTCCTCGCGCCGCTTCCACACTTCGTCGGTGACGCCGTACGGCCGGTATTCCTCCTCGTGCTCCGCTTGCCGGACGCCCGCGGAAAATGTCTTCTCGCTGTCCTTGCGATACCACACGTAGCCCAAGTTCAATTCAATCTCACGCGCGAAGAAAAACTTGTGCGACGGCGGAAACACCGCGATCGTGCCGCCCGCCGTCTCCACCAACGCCAGGCGATTGCGCGCGCGCAACGCCACCGGATCCTTGTTCACCGCGCCGCCAAACTCGTAGCGCTGCCAAGCGCGCGCGGTGTCCTGCCAGGAAATCATTTTCGTTTCTTCAATCGAGAATCCGCGCAGTCCGGCGTTGTACTTGTACGCGACCGAATTCTCCTGCGTCGATGCGACAGCTTCCTGCCGCAGCAAGTTCGATCCGCGATACACAGTGAAGCGCAGAAGCCCGGAGAAAATGCCCATTTTCAGTCCGGAGAAATCGACGCTCAGACGTCCGGGCGTCGATTTCACCGAGCACTTGGACTCCGCAAACGAAGAAGAGGCCCGGCGAATCTCCTCGGGTTTTCTCGGAAGATCCATCGACTGCCCCGGCTGGCCTGGAATAAACAACGGTGCGTCCCAAAAAGCGTTCCACTTTTCCTTCTCGACAAGTTCCGGCGTGATCGGAACCTTCATGGCTTGCAGGGGACTCAATTGCTGTTGCGACATGCGACGCACGCCCGACACCACGTCGAACTCCGGCGTCAACTCGCGGGCGAGAATCGTCCACGGCGCGCCGGCGGCCTTCATCACCGCGAGTTCGCGGATCGTTGGCTGCCCGTTGATGGTCCCAAAAGTCGCGCGCAACGACGCGCCTTTCTCGCCGATCCAACTGAGCTGCACGCCGTTCGTCGCGGCTTCCGCCGTGAGTCCGTTGGCGGCCTTGTACAAGTTAAGGTCGCACGTTTGCGCCGCGGCTAGCGCCGCAAATACCAGAAGTAGTGAGAGGAAGAGCGTGGTCTTCGACATTCGTGCAGTATAAACGATGCGGCGGGGAGATAATGAGCTCATGAGCGCCCTCGCAGGCTTTGATCCCCTTGTCGCCTCATGGTTCGAGCGCCGTTTTTCCGACGCGACGGAACCACAAGTTCAAGGCTGGCCTCTGATCCGCGAAGGCCGCGACGTACTGATCTCCGCGCCCACCGGTTCCGGCAAAACGCTGGCGGCGTTTTTGATTTGTCTCGACGAATTGGTCAAGCAAGCGCGCGCCGGATTGCTGGACGATCGCTCGAGTGTCTTGTACATTTCGCCGCTCAAGGCGCTTTCCAACGATATTCACAAGAATCTCGAAGTGCCGCTGGGCGAGATTTGCGCGGGCGCAGAGTTGCCGCCGATTCGCGCCGCCGTGCGCACCGGCGACACGCCGCAGTGGGAACGCCAACGGATGTTGAAGGACCCGCCGCACGTGTTGGTGACGACGCCGGAATCTTTTTTCATCCTCATCACCACCGAGCGCGGACGCAAGATGCTGTCCACGATCCGCACGGTGATCCTCGACGAGATCCACGCAGTGGCCGGCGACAAACGCGGTTCGCACTTGGCGCTGTCGCTGGCGCGCCTCGATTCGCTGGTGCTATCGAACGGCCTGCCGCGCCCGCAGCGCGTGGGACTCTCGGCGACGGTCAAGCCCATCGAGGACGTCGCGCAATTCATCGGCCGCGACACGAGGATCGTGCAAGTGGGCCATCGCCGCGCGATGGAACTGAACGTGGAAGTGCCGCGTGACGAACTTGGTCCCGTGGCGTCAACGGAAATGTGGGGCGAAGTTTACGATCGCCTCGCCGAATTGATCCGCGAACATCGCACTACGCTCGTGTTCGTCAACACGCGGCGGCTCTCTGAACGTGTAGCTCACCATCTCGGTGAGCGCATCGGTCACGACGCCGTGCTGCCGCATCACGGGTCCCTTTCACGCAAGCTTCGGTTGACGGCCGAGGAGCGTTTGAAGAAAGGTGAACTGCGTGCCGTCGTCGCGACGGCTTCGCTCGAACTGGGCATCGATATCGGCACCGTCGATTTGGTCTGCCAGATCGGCACGCCGCGGTCGATTGCTGTCGCACTTCAACGCGTGGGACGCTCCGGCCACTGGGTCGGTGCGGTGCCCAAGGGACGATTTTTCGCAACCACACGCGACGATCTCATCGAGAATGCCGCGCTCGTCCGTGCAATTCGCTCCGGCGAACTCGACCGCATCCGTATTCCCCGGCCCCCGCTCGACGTGCTCGCGCAACAGATTGTCGCCGCGTCGGCCTGCGACGAATGGGCCGAGGATGAGCTCTTTGATTTGGTGCGAGGCTGCCATTCGTACGCTTCCCTGAAACGCGCGGATTTCGATGCGGTCATTGAAATGCTTTCCGAAGGAATCGCCACACAGCGCGGACGCAGCGGGACGTATCTGCATCGCGACCAAGTGAACAATCGCATCAAAGGACGGCGCGGGGCGCGACTCGCGGCGGTCACCAGCGGCGGCGCGATTCCCGACAACGCGAATTATCAAGTGGTCGCGGAACCGGAAGGCGTGACGGTGGGAACGGTCGACGAGGATTTCGCGGTGGAAGCGGCGGTCGGCGACGTTTTCATGCTGGGAACAACGTCATGGAAGATTCGCCGCGTGGAAGCGGGACGCGTGCGCGTGGATCCCGCGCCCGGCGCCACACCGAGCATTCCTTTCTGGAATGGCGAAGCCCCTGGTCGAACGTTCGAACTCTCGCAAGAAGTCTCGCGACTCCGCGAAGCGGTTGTGAACGCGGCTGATCCTGTCGCGCTACTCGAAAACGAATGCGGGCTGGAGCGTCGCGGCGCCGAGCAAGCGGCGGCGTATGTTCGCGCGGGTCGCGACGCACTCGGAGCGCTACCCACGTTCGATACCGTCGTCGCCGAACGATTCTTCGACGAAGCCGGCGGCATGCAGTTAATTGTCCACGCGCCATTCGGCGCGCGGATCACGCGCGCTTGGGGACTGGCGCTGCGCAAAAAGTTTTGCCGCAACTTCAATTTCGAATTGCAGGCGGCGGCCACTGACAACGGTCTGCTGATTTCGCTCAGCGAGCAGCACGCGTTTCCGCTGGAAGTGATTTATCAATTCCTGAAGGCGGAGACGCTGGAACACACGCTCTCGCAAGCTCTACTGGCGTCGCCGATGTTCCAAGCGCGCTGGCGCTGGAACGCGTCGCGCGCGCTCGCCGTGCTGCGATTTTCGGGCGGACGCAAAACGCCGCCGCCGATCCAGCGGATGCGCTCCGACGATTTGCTCGCTGCCGTTTTCCCCGATCAAGCCGCGTGCCCGGAAAATCTTACCGGTGAGCCGAAGATTCCCGATCATCCGCTGGTGAACGAGACGATTTCGAATTGTCTGCACGAAGCGATGGATCTGGACTCCCTGCGCGAAATCATTCGCAAGATTCACGCGGGCGAAATCCGTACGGTGGCGATCGACACGAAAGAAGCGTCGCCGTTTTCGCACGAGATTTTGAATTCGAATCCCTACGCGTTTCTCGACGACGCGCCGCTTGAGGAACGCCGCGCCCGAGCCGTGGAATTGCGCAAGACCCTGCCGTCGGCCACGGGCGAAATCGGCCAACTCGACGCGGCCGCGATCGCTGAGGTCCGTGAGCAAGCCTGGCCCGCTGTGCGCGACGCCGACGAATTGCACGACGCTTTGCTGACCCTCGGTGTTTTGCCGTGCACGGCCGAGTGGCAAGCGTTCTACGGCGCGCTCGAAGCGTCGCGGCGCGCGACAACGATGTCAGGGAACGGCGCGGCGTTCTGGGTCGCCGCGGAACGCTTGGATCTGGCGCGCGCGCTCTACTCCGATGCCTCGATGACGCCAAAAATCGCGGCGATCGCGCAAGCGATCCCGGAGAGTCAGGAAGAATGCGCGACCGTAGTGATGCGCGGATGGCTGGAGCTCTCCGGTCCCGTGCGCGCCACCGAGATGGCCGCCAAGCTTGCCCTGCCACAGTGGCTGGCCGATGCCGCACTGGCGCGTCTCGAGGGATCAGGCGAAATTCTGCGCGGACGATTCACGCCGGGCAGCGCAACGGATTCAGAAACGGAATGGTGCAATCGGCGCTTGCTGGCGCGCATTCATCGCCTGACGCTCGGCCGCTTGCGGCGCGAGATCGAGCCGGTGAGTTCGGCGCAATTCATGCGCTTCCTCTGTCGTTGGCAACACCTCGCGACGGGCACGCGGCTGCATGGCGTCGAAGGATTGTTCGCGATGATCCGCCAGCTTCAGGGCTACGAAATCTCGGCGGCCGCGTGGGAAACGGAAATTCTGCCGCGGCGCATGGCCAAATACCAGCCGGAAGATCTCGACCGCTTGTGTTTGTCGGGCGAAGTGGCGTGGGGACGCCTGGCGCCGCGAAGTTCGGAGAGTAGCGACAGTCCCACCCTGCGGCGCGTGCGCCCCACGCGTATTGCGCCGCTCTCGATTTTCTTGCGCGAAGACGCCGCGTGGCTGCTGCCGCCGCGCGACGCGCGGTTGCCGCTGCTTTCGCATCAGGCTCAGGAAGTACTCGCCGAATTACAGCGCCGCGGCGCATCGTTTTTTGGCGAACTGCAGCGCGGCTCGGGCCGTTTGGCGAGCGAAGTGGAAGACGCGCTGTGGGAATTGACCGCCGCGGGACTGGTGACCGCCGACGGTTTCGAAAACTTGCGCGCGCTTGTCGATCCCAAGCGGCGACGCGGCGAAGGTCGCGGCAAATCCGCGCGTCCGCGTCATGCCGCTGGACGTTGGTCGCTGCTCGCCGTGGAAAATCCCGCGCCGTCGGCGGAGAATTTCGCGCGACAACTCTTGCGCCGCTGGGGCGTGCTGTTCCGCGACTTGCTGGCGCGCGAGACGCTCGCGCCGCCGTGGCGCGATTTGCTCGTGGAGTTGCGGCGCATGGAAGCGCGCGGCGAAATTCGCGGCGGCCGGTTCGTCTCGGGTCCTGTGGGCGAGCAATATGCGATGCCGGAAGCGGTGGACTTGTTGCGCGCGGTTCGCCGCGACACGGCGTCCGAAACGGCGAACATTTCCGCCGCCGATCCACTGAACTTGAGCGGCATCGTGTTGCCGGGCGCGCGCATCAGCGCCCTGTCGGGAGAAACGTTGAGGCTCCACGATGGAGCCGTGGCCGTTTCAGCATAAAATGATTCGATGCGAACGTTCGACAGCCTCAATGAAAAAGAAGTGCTCGCGCTCGCCATCACGCTCGAAGAAGAACATGAACGCGTCTACGCCGATTACGTCGAGGGACTGCGCAAGGATTTCCCGGCGTCGGCCGCCGTCTTCCAGGGCATGCAGGAAGAAGAAGCGGGACATCGCCGCCGGCTGATCGAACTGTATCGCAAAAAATTCGGCGAACACATTCCGCTGGTACGCCGGCAAGACGTCAAAGGCCTGATCCACCAGGAACCGATCTGGCTGCAAGAACCGCTCGACCTCGACAAGATTCGCACCGCGTCGAGCACGGCGGAAGCGGAGATGCGGCGCTTCTATCTCAGTGCGGCGGAGCGCTCGCAGGATGCCAGCATTCGCCAGTTGTTGAACGATCTGGCGGAGGAAGAAATTTCTCACGCGCATCGCGCCGAAGACTTGACGGCGCAAAAGCTCGATCAACCAGCGATGCAGCAGGAAGCCGAAGCAAGCCGCCGGCTTTTCCTGTTGCAAGTGGTCCAGCCGGGACTTGCGGGATTGATGGACGGCTCCGTCTCCACGCTCGCACCTCTGTTCGCGGCGGCCTTCGCCACACACAGCAGTTGGGACGCGCTCGCCGTGGGACTCGCGGCATCACTCGGCGCGGGGATCAGCATGGGTTTCGCGGAAGCCTTGTCCGACGACGGCGCGCTCACCGGACGCGGCCGCCCGTTGCTGCGCGGCTTGGTGTGCGGCATCATGACCACGCTGGGCGGCATCGGTCACACGCTGCCGTACTTGATCCACGATTTCCGTACCGCGACCGCGGTGGCCGTCTCGGTCGTGCTCGTGGAACTTGGAATCATCGCCACAATCCGGCACAAGTTCATGGGCACACCGCCGATTCCTGCCGTGCTGCAAGTTGTCATCGGCGGATTGCTGGTGTTCGCAACGGGCGTCTTGATCGGCAGTAGTTAGATATGTCCGGCCGGAGGGGGCTCGTCAACCCTTTAACGTATGGAGTCCCTTCGACGGGGCTCAATTGAAAGGCTGTCCAGTACTCTTGCCATTGACTTCATTTGAGCGAGGACTAACAGATCACTCAGTTCCTCGCCCTTGTGCTTAACCCGAATCCATTCCCGATTCACGCTTTCCAGCGTGTGAAGCAACGTGGTGACATCGCTCGATCCGACACGGGTCTCGAGAGCGCCCTTCTTTAGCTCACCAACCCGCCGAATGCCCGCAATCAGGTTTCCCAGAGTCGCTTTGTGAAGTTCCACATCCTTGCAGTGTGCCCGGAGCTCCTTGTCGTAGCCCAAGTCGCATTCGGCTAGCAAAACGGTGAACCAAGCTCTAATGGCAGTCTCAAAATCCGCTGCGCATCGACCGAAGACCCCCGCCGCATGGGAGCCCTTGACGTCTCCGGCTTGGACCCGGCGTATCCCATCGTTGAGATACTCGCGATCTGTCATGGATTCACGCCGCGGTTCGGAAACTCGGCAGCAGTCGATGAACGGCACGTTCAATTTTCGCGGCTACGTCTCGATATTCTTCGATGTCCTTGCCATAGGGATCGTCGACGTCCAAGGTTTGAATCCTCGAAGCCGCGATTCCTCGGTCTTCGAGCTCAGCAGCGATCGAAGGTTGCATCGCCAAGATAAAGTCAAATCCCGACAAATCGACGGATTCCATCGGACGCGAACGATGCCGGCTGATATCCGAGCCCCTCTCAGACATGACTCTCACGGCGTGTACAGTTGCTGGCATTCCATCGGCAGCCTCAAGTCCAGCGCTTTCTACGTGGACTCGGCCCCCGGAAAGCCGCCGGATGATTCCTTCCGCCATTGCGCTCCGACAAGTATTTCCCGCGCAGACGACGAGCACTCGCTCTGGCCTTCGCATACCGAGGACCTCCCTACTCGTACCCTATAATATTAGCGCGAAATGCGCTCTGACGATTAAGCGCGGATGCGCCTAGCGCCCTTGCGGGACCAGTTTCACCGACACCAGCGTGATCCCCAAGTTTTTCGCCGCTTCAATTTTCACGGGCCTCAGCGACAACACGTGCAGCGCCGCCTGCGGCAAATCCACCATGCCGATGCGCGATTCCACATACGGCCAGTAAGGATTGCTGGGATTCTCCACGTGATTGTCGTCGGTGATGGTTCCCTCCACCTTGCGTCCATCCACGTCGAGCGCGATTTGATGGCCGCCTTCCCAGTCGGCGCCGTTTTTCGTTTGCGACGTGATCACCACCACGTTGAAACGTCCGGGCGCGCTGCGAAATTCCCAATTCATCCATTCGCCGGTATGCGTCCAACCCGTCGCCACGCCGCGACTATCAAGGCGCATTTGCGGCGCGCGTCCGGAATCGGTGTGAATGCCGCCGAGATGCGCGGGCAGCGTCACGCTGCCGTCGGCTTGCTGCAGGATTCCGGGGAGAATGTCCGGCGACGACGCATCGACGTCGAGCACCAGCACGGAGTCCTTCGCATCGGGCGCGTCTTTCGGAAGTCGCGCGGTAAAGGAATATTGGTCGGTGCGCGCGATATTGTCCTGCCGGATGAAGAGCGGTTTGGCCGGCTCGGCGAGCAAATATGCTTTCTTCACTTTCGACTTGATGCCGGCGATGGAAAAACCGCCGTCGCTGGGCCACTGGAAAATGTGCAGGTACAGTTTGCCGGGCTTCATCGTCACCGCGCCCCACGGAAAGTCGTAGGCAAACGGACTGCCCTGCGTGCCATAAATCGATTCGCCGTTCACTTTCATCCACTGCCCCACTTCCGCCAGACGCTCCACGCTCGGTTGCGGGATGATTCCCTCCGCCGTGGGCCCCACGTTCAACAAGTAATTTCCGTTGCGGCCCGCCACTTGCGCCAATTGCCGCACCAGCACCGCCGCCGACTTCCAGTTGTTGTCGTCCTTCTTGAATCCCCACGTGTCGTTCAGCGTCACCGGCGTTTCCCAGTCGCGGCGCATGTTCCCCGCGCTGATCTGATTGTCGCCCGCCGACTCGTAGTCGCCAACGCCGTTGCCGACGCGCCCGTCGACCAGACATTCCGGATTCAGCTTGTGCACCATGTCGACCAGTTCAAGACTCATGGCGCGGCTGATGTTGCGCGGCGTGTCGAACCAGATTTCCGCGAGCGGTCCGTAGCCGGTGAGAATTTCCTTCACTTGCGGCTTGCACTTGGCTTCGAAATACTTTGCGAAATCTTTTTTCGGGTCGGGCTCCGGCCAATCCCAGACGTTGCCCTCGGCGTTGTACTCGTGCCAATCCTGCGTTTGCGAATAGTAGAAACCCAGTTTGATGCCAGCGCGCTGGCACGCCGCCGCCAATTCCTTCAGGGGATCGCGCTTGAACGGCGTGGCGTCGACAATGTTGTACGAACTGACCTTCGATCCGTACATCGCGAAGCCGTCGTGATGCTTCGAGGTGATCACGATGTACTTCATGCCGGCGTCTTTTGCGACTTTCACCCACGCGTCGGCGTCAAACTTTTCGGGATCGAACTGCTTGGGCAGTTGTTCATATTCCTTCACCGGAATGCGCGCGCGATTCATGATCCACTCGCCAAGGCCCGGCACGGGCCGGCCTTTCCACTGGCCGGCGGGCACGGCGTAGACACCCCAGTGAATGAACATGCCGAAGCGCGCTTCGCGCCACCAAGCGATTCGTTTCTCGTGCTCGGGATCGGGAGTGTTTTGTTGCGCCGCGGCCAGCGCGGCGACAATCGTCAGCAAGATAGCGGCACAAACTACGCGGATCTTCATTCATTCGCCTCCATGGTAGCTGACGCCCATTGTATCCATTTCACGCGCCGCAACGCAAATCTCCGCGCGTACTTTTTCCGTTGACAGCAGGCGTCTTTAGCGGTAACTTTACCGGAAGGAGATCCCCCTTGACCGTACGCATGAAGGACATCGCCCACGATCTGGGCGTCTCGGTGATGACCGTATCGAAGGCCCTGCGGAATCATACCGACATCAGCGAACAAACTCGCGAACGCGTGCTGGCGCGCGCCCGCAAACTCGGCTATCAGCCGAATTGGATCGCGCGAAGTCTGGTCACGCGGCGCACCCACATGGTGGGACTGGTGATTCCCGACATGATGCATTCGTTTTTCGCGGAAGTCGCCAAGGGAGTCACCCAGAAATTTCAGCCGCTCGGCTATCAGATCGTAATTTCGAATTCCGAGGAAAACGCCGAGCGCGAGGAAGAACAGATTCAACTTCTCTTGGCCCGCGCCGTGGACGGCTTGATCATCGCGTCGGCGCAAACCAGCGGACGCAGCGAGTTGTTTCAAAGCATGCGCGCGCGGAAAGTGCCTTACGTTCTGATCGATCGCGTACCTCCGGGCGTGGACGCGCATTTCGTCGGCGTGAAGAATGAAGCGATCGGCGAACTGGCTACCAGTCACTTGATCGAACGAGGCTGCCGGCGGATTGCGCACATCCGAGGACCAGCGATTTCCACCGGAAATTTGCGATTACAAGGCTATCGCAACGCGCTTCACAAGGCGGGCCTGGCGAGTCCGGCCGAGTACATCGTGCGCGGCGATCACGGCGATGAGCGCGGCTATGTGGCGATGCAGCAACTGTTGCAGTTGAAGAAACGCCCCGACGGTGTCTTTTGCTTTAACGACCCGGTGGCGGCGGGCGCGATCCAAGCGATTTTGGAAGCGGGGCTGCGCGTGCCTGACGACGTCGCGGTGGTGGGAGCGGGCAACGTTCACTACTCCGATCAATTGCGCGTGCCGCTCACCACAGTGGATCAAAGCAGTCTGCTCACGGGAGAGAAAGCCGCGGAGATGCTGGCGCAATGCATTTTGGCGGATAAGCCGCTGGCCCCGGTGTATTTGTTCATGGAACCGAAGCTGGTGGCGCGGCAATCGAGTTTGCGCAACGGCGCTTAATTCTTCCCTGGTCGAATCAATACAACGTCGGGATTCGTTCGCGGCCCGCCGTCCTTATTTCCAAACCACGCAGCCAAATCTTCGAGACCCGTCTGGAATTTCACCAGACGCGCCGCTGCCAGAAGCGATCCGTCCGCCGATGCGCTGAGCACTCGCCTCTGGTAGCCGCCGTCGTCGTTGGTGACCTGCTTCCACGCGCCCGCGGGCATCGCGCACATCCACACTTGCGACGGACCGGGACCGTCCGCTTTGTGCATGGTGGCGAATAACGCCATGCCGGTCCACACCAATGCGTCGACCACGCCGGGCGTGCGGATCTCGCGCGTCGTTCCTTTCGCCACCGAGATAAAACGGATGCGGCTCAAATCGTCCTCGCGCACCGGCACGGCGATCTCCTTGCCGTCCGGCGACCACGCGACGGCTCCGGGGCGTCGCTTGAACGTGAGCAACTCGCGCGCATTGCCGCCGGCGGCCGGTAGCAGTAGCAAGCGCGACGGCGCGTCCTGCGCCCAACGGATGAAAGCCACGGTCTTGCCGTCCGGCGAAAACGTAATGGCGGTGTCCACGTCTTGCGCCGCGACCTTCGCCACACCGTCCGCGACGCTCCAATGATTCAAGTTGTAAAACCCGGGGCGCATTTGCACCAAGGCCCATATGGATTTTGCGTCGGGTGAGAAAACCGGGCGTTCCAGCCACAACTTGTCGGCGATCTTGCGGTCCTGGCCGACGGCTACTTCGTGAAGCCACAACGAGTGTTTGGCGTCGCCGTCGTCGCGCACGTAGGCCAGCCATTTACCGTCGCGAGAGAGCGCCGCGCCATCGCCCGACTTCCCGTTGTGCGTGACTTGACTCACGTTGATCGCGGGCTGCGCCGACGCCAGCGCAACAGAACACACGGCGAGGAAAAAGACACGCATGCTTACTATTATGACGCGCACCGTGCGGCTTTGTTAACTGGCCGCGGCGCGGTTAACGGGCCGCGGCGCGGCGCACTACAAGTTGCACCGGTCCCAGCAGGCCCGCCGTTACCGGCTGGATCTTGTCGATGTCCTGAGCCTGGAAGCGTTCGCCGTAGCGTTGATTCAGCGCCGAATAGTCGGGGCGTTTTTGCCCGGCCATGAAGTTCACGGCAAGATTTCCCACTCGAATCTCCAGTTTGTTTTCGCCGGCGTGAAGCAACCCGGTGAGATCGACTTCGTACGGCGGACACCATGCCGATCCCGCGCGTTTGCCGTTTACGAACACCACCGCCGCTTCGCGAACCGGACCTTCGTATTGCGCTTGATATCCCATCCCCGGCGTGCGCGCGGCGGCGCGTCCTTCGCCGAGCGTCAGCGTGGGGGCGACGCCGGGTTTCAGCCACTCGCCGGAAATGTTCAGCGTTTTTTCGTAGATGGCCACGCCCGAGAAGTTGCGCGTCGCCGAATCGTCGGTGAGTGAGTGAAGTGTCGCGAAAGTTTCCGGCGAAGGCGAACGATTCGGTTCGGCCGCGTCTTCGAATCGAACGCTCCAGTCGCCGGAAAGAGTGACCGGCGAAGGAACCGCCGCGACCACAGCATCAGGGCGCGCGACAATCTGCTTTGAAAAAATCACGAAACGCGACCCGTACGGCTCCAGATTCATCACCACGCTGCGCATTCCGTTATCGCCGGGCTCCACGCGCGCCGCCTCGACGCGCCCCGTCAACGGATTCCAGATTTGCGCCGGCGTGCCGGTTCCGCGAAACTCCATGGGGAACGCACGCATGCGATTACCCGTGTTGGCGACGAAGTAGATCTCCGTGGCGCTTCCCGCCGATTCCAAATGGCGGTGCACAAATCCTATATCCGAGAGATCCGGAGCAAAGAAGGCGTCGCGGAGAGCACGATGCATCAACGCGTCGGCCAATCCGTCGCGTTCGTCGTCCGCCATGAGCGATGGAAGCCCCGCCGCGCGCATCTTCTTAACTATGGTCTGAACGGTTTCGTGATCCCCCGAAGTCGCTTTCAAGCCCGGCGCCTTGTCCGGCGTGCGCCGCGTGAAGATCACCGTGCCGCCAGCGCGCGTGAATTCCTCGAGCTTGCGAATCGTGGCCGTGGGAATCCGCTCCACGCCCGGCAGCACGATTACGCTATAGACTCCGTTACCCGCGCGCAGTTCGTGTCCTTCGAGCTTCGCGGATTGCACAACGCCGTCGTCGACGAAATCGGGATTGTAGCCGGTCTCGAGCACCGTGCGCACGACGTCGGGACCAATCAGTTCCGCGGCCGTCGCGCGCAAGTCCACGCGGCCGAGCGAGAATCGCGACCATGCGTCGTGATTCGGCACGTAGATCGCTACATCGTTCACCGGACGCCCCTGGCGCAGCATGAAACTCACGCGCTGGCAGTACGCCGCGATGTCCGGCATCGCGATCCACCAAGGGTTTTTTTCACCGAATGCCGCGGACGCGTAAAATCGCCATCCGGGATATTCGATCGACGGCGGCGTGTAGGGCCATCCGTGACCGACCAGTTGATTCACGCCCTGCAAGAAGTGCAGATCCGCTTCCGCCTTCATGTCCAGCGGCGTGGCGCGAAAAACCGGCGAGTGCAGCCACGTCCACGTTTCCGACGACGCCACGTTGTGGCCGAAAACGTGCGCCATCGACGTAGCGTAGCGAAGTTGCGAGAGCGTTTTCCACTGCACGCCTTCGCCCTCCGGCAAATCGAGTTGCGCGCCAGTAGAAATCGCCGCGGGCGGCGTGCCGTACGCCTGGGCGCGCAGCTTAGTGTGATGCGCGGCGGCCCATTGGCGCAAGGGCGCGAAGAAGTGATCGTCGAGCAATTCGGTAAGCGTTTGTCCCCAATCGTCGCGCACCGCCAGCACATCGTCGGCGACCGACAATCCCCCGCCCGCAGTCGCGAGTTTCGGGAGATACGGACGAATGTCGTAGCCGCGGCGCTTCTGAAACTCCGCGGGAATATCGCTGGTCCAATCGGCGCCGTAAACTTCCAAGCTGTCGCAAAAGATCGCGTATGGCGCGTTGAGACCAATCGCCGCGAGCATCTTGTCGCCGACCGAACTCAGGTGACGGTCGAGCGCCGCGCGGCTGTAGTGATCGAGCACGGGACCTTCGGCGCCCACGGCCGGCCTCTTCACTTGTTGGCGGGTACGGCTGGCAATGAAGAACGTGTTTTCGCGTTCCGTCGCCGACGCGGGTACGCGCAGAATGCCGGCGGATATTGCGGCCGCCGGGATTTCCTTGCCATCCGCATCGAACACAGCGATCAGCGATTCCGCATCGGCGGCGATTTTCGGCACAGCGACGCTCGACGCGTTGGCTGCCGCCTTCACGCGATCCACGCGTAGTTTCCCTGACGCCAGACTCGGCGAAATGTGCGGACCACCGTACGGCCATCCGCTGCCGAGCGTCAGGTCCATGCGGAGTCCCAGCGATTTCGCGGTGTCCGCCGCGAAGTGCAGCGAGTTGAGATGTTCGGGCGACAGGAACCCAAAGTTCTTCACATCCGCGCCGTCGAGCACGAGCGGATACGTGGCCTGCACTTCGAATCCGCCGATGCCTGCGTCTTTCATCACGCGCATCTCGCGCTCGAGTTCGCGATTCTCCATCGCCGGCCCGAACCACCACCAGCGCATCATGATGCGCGCGTCGTCGGGAGGTTTTTCGAATTGCGACTGCAGGCGTTCGAGAGTTTGCGCGGACACACCTACCGCGCACAGGAGGACAAGAACCGGGACAAGTCGGCGCATTCGGCCCATTCTACTACTGTGGATTCTCAAATATGATCTTCGATTCGCCCGTGTACTTGTGATAATTCCGGAAATCGATGACGTTGCGCGAGCAGATAATGCTGCCGCGCTCGCAACTGATCGACTCGGAGCGCGTCGGGAGCAAGTAGCGCTCCGTCCCCAAGTTTACGAAGTCGTAGTCGACGGCGGTTTGAATCATGTCGATGGGGAAGTCCACCGGATGCGCTTCCATTTCGATGCGCATCACGCGCGCGGTATTGGTATCGATCCACACCGTGCCGGTATAGGCGGGCAACACCTTCGACGCGTTCATCGAGATTTCCCAGGCGGAATGCGGCTGGGTCACCGAAAAATCGTAGACCGCCGTGGTCATGCGCGAAGTCACGGCTTCGCGGACCCATCGGAAATTCGCGTCCGTCGACGGATGGAAGAGGTTCAGCAAGATCGTGCCGAACTCGCCGCTCGACGTATTACCGCCGATTTGATCCATCTTCTGTTTTTCGGCCAGCCGGCCGTTGATGGCAATGTTCTTGTATTGCTCTTTGCCGTCTTCGTAGATGACGGTCGCCGAAACAGTGTCCTGCGCCTGCCAATTCACCGGCCGCGCTTGACTGATGTAGCGCGTGGTGAGCTGCGTGCACACGTAGTTCGGCAATTTCTCCGAAAACTCCGCGGCGCGATAGCGCGCGCGTTCAACCAGTTCGGACTTCGGATCAAGATTCGTGCGGTGCGCTTCTCCGCCGGGATCAGCCATGCCGGTGCGATCGGGAATCGAGAGTGTGCGCGGGATTCCTTCGTCGGACGTTCTTGAGCGCTCAGGCGCAGCAGCCGGCGACGCGGGCGCAGCGCTGGGCGGCATTGTGCCCGATTCGCGGAGAGGCACTTCCGCGCGCGGCGCGGTGGAACTGGACGCGGCCGGCGCCGGCGATCCCGCTGGACGGCGCGAGAGTCTCGGCGGTGCGCCATCGTCCACCGTAGTGCGCGTGGTGAGCCTCGCTTCCACAATCACAAACCCGCCCTTAGGGTCCTGCACCACGTCGACGTCGAGGTGATCGCCTTCGCGCAATTGACCTAGCTTGATGGGCTTGCCTTTTTCGAGAAAACGGCTTGTGGTGCTGGTGCGTAGCGTGAGGATGCTGCCGTCCGCGGTTTCGAGCGCCAGTTTGTCCGTGGCGATTGCAATGGCGTCACCTTTGAAATTCAAAAATGCGGCGGACACGCTCGCGGGAACGGCCAGCACCGCAACCGCCAGAGCGGCGAAAAGCATGGCGACGAATTTTCCGCGCATGATACCTCCTCAAACACGGTCGCGGCCTGCATGTTGCGCCGCGCGAGATGCACTTCGTCCATTATAACCTCGGAAGGCCGCGCTTTATTCCACGCGATGCCCTTCCCACCGCGCAATCACCACCGTCGCCAAGCAATTTCCGATCACGTTCACCGACGTGCGCGCCATGTCCATCAACTGGTCGATGCCGAGGATCAGGAAAATCGGCTCGACCGGCAGATGGAATGACGCCGCGGTGCCCAGCAGAATCACCAGCGCCGCGCGCGCGACACCGGCCACGCCTTTGCTCGTCAGCATCAGCGTAACGCACATCAGCAACTGCTCGCCGAACGTCATGTGAATGCCGGCGGCCTGTGCGACGAAGACTGACGCCAGCGACAAATACAATGACGTTCCATCGAGATTAAAACTGTAGCCGGTCGGCATCACAAACGCGACTACTTCGCGCGGAACGCCCATCGCTTCGAGATTCTCCATCGCCAGCGGCAGCGCGGCCTCGGAACTCGCCGTGCCGAAGGCGATCGTCACCGGCTCGGCGATCGCCGCCAGAAATTTGCGGAGCGGCACGCCGGAGAATTTCGCGATCGGCCAGAGCACGCAGCCGAGGAATATCAGCAAAGCCACGTAAAGCGTCGCGAGGAGTTGGAACAAATTCGTGAGCACGCCCAAACCCATCTTGCCGACGGTGTAGGCGATCGCGCCGAAGACGCCGACCGGCGCGGTGAGCATCACGATGTTGGTGAACTTGAACATCACTTCCGAAAGGCTTTCGCAAAACTTCAGCATCGGAGCGCGCTTCTCTTCGCTGAGCATCCCCAAGCCGATCGCGAAAATAACGCTGAACACGACAATCTGCAACACTTCGTTGTCCGCCACCGATTTCGCGATGTTTTCCGGAAACGCGTGCAGGATGATTTCCGACGGCGTCTTCTTCACCGCCGTCAATTGCTCCGTCGATGCCGGCGCCTTCACGCCCACGCCCGCCTTGCTGATGTTGATCGCGGCGAGTCCGATGAACAGCGCGATCGTCGTGACCGCTTCGAAGTAGACGATCGCCTTGATGCCCATGCGTCCCACTTGTTTCAAACTGGCGTGCCCGGCGATGCCGACCACCAGCGTGGCGAACACCAGCGGGCCGATCACCGTTTTGATCAGACGCAGGAATATTTGGCTGAGTGTGCGCAGGCTTTCCGCGGATCCTGGAAAGTCGTGGCCCACCTCCGCGCCGGCCAGCATGGCCACGGCGATCCACGGCGTCAGCGACCGGCGCTGAACCGCGAATCCGGTGAGCGCGGCGATGGCCAGCCATCGCGCCACTTCGCCCACGGCAACGGGCGCGACGGCGACGGCTGCGATCGCCGCGGCGGTCGCGGCGACGGCAAAGATGATCAGGAAAATGTTCTTCATGAAGAAGGGTCCATTGTAGCGTTCGCCGCCGGCATCGAGAACAAAGATTGTGGCGAGTGGTGGGTCAGTTTGACGAGACGGCGCTTTGCGGCTCCGCCGCTTCTTTGTGCGGAAAGGCTTTGCCTTTCCGAAGTGTCCGTCAATACTTTCGCAAGGCTGCGCCTTGCGGGAATCATGAACTCAGGCGGCAAGCGTTCCTCGCGCTCTGCCGATCGCGTTGTCTATTCGTTGCGATAAATCACGCCCGACTTCATTACGAACTTCATGTGCTCGAGCACCGAGATGTCGCGCAATGGATCGCTATCCACGGCCACGATGTCCGCGAACTTCCCCGCTTCCACCGCGCCGATTTTGTCTTGCATCCCCAGCAACTCGGCCGCCACCGTGGTCGCCGACTGGATCGCCTGCATCGGCGTTTGCCCGTATTTCACCATGTACGTAAAGTCGCGTGCCTGCGCTTCCGACCAAGCGAATCCGCCGGCGTCGGTGCCGTAGGAAATCTTCAGACCTTTTTTCACGGCCAGCGCGAACGCTTTCGCTTCGAGGTCCATCATGGTTTTCCACACCGGCGCGCCCGCCGCCGCGCGGCCTTCGGCCACGTAGACGCCTACGTAAATCGTGGGACACCAGTAGACGCCGCGCTTTACCATCGTGTCGATCAATTCTTCGTCGAGACCGTCGCCGTGTTCGATGGTGTCGACGCCCGCATCGAGCGCCGCTTGAATGCCGTCGCGTCCAATGGCGTGCGCGGCCACTTTGTGACCCAAGCGATGCGCTTCATCGACGATCGCCTTCGCTTCTTCCGGCGTGAAATTCACCATGCTGCGCAGTGCACCTTTGTCGTTCACGTAGTAGCGGCGGTCGGAATAGTATTTGATCCAATCGGCGCCGTACTTGATTTGCTCGCGCACCGCGCGGCGAATGTTGTCCGCGCCGTCGACCGTCTGCACGCCTTCGGGAACTTTCAGTTCCCACGAATATCCCAACAGCGGATACATCCCCGTGGGCGCGAGCGCGCGCGTGGCCACGAACATCCGCGGACCGGGAATGTATCCGTGCTCGATGGCGGTCTTGATGTCCACGTCGGCGTACATCGCGCCTTCGGTTTCCAGGTCGCGCATGGTCGTGAAGCCGTTCATCAGCGCCGTGCGCACGTTGGCCGTGGCGCGAATCGCGCGCAGCGGAATCGATTCCTTCAGTAATTGCTCGTCGTAATCGGTGGCCGTGATGTCGCCGTTCAACAGCACGTGGGTGTGATTGTCGATAAGTCCCGGCAAGCACGTTTTACGGCTGAGATCGACCGTTCGCGCGCCCTCCGGCGCCGCGACGCCCGCGCCCGCCGCGACAATGCGGTCGCCTTCCAGCACGATCACGGCGTTGGGAATGGTGCGCGATGATTTTGTATCGATCAGCGCGCCGCAGCGCAATGCGATCTTTTGTGGGGGCTTGGGTTGCGCTGCCAGAAGGGATGAAACCGTCAGGAACGCGACAAGCCATAGCTTGGTCTTGTTCATATGCAGTCATCATAGCCGAAGGTGGAGTCTGTTAGAATGGTCCCATATGATGCCTTGGGCTTTCGCATTGGTGATGGCATTGGTGCTGCGCCAGCAACAGCAGCCGGCAACGCCGCCGCAACAAAAACCGGCGGAGGTGAAGCCGGCAGCTCCGCAGGACAAACCGGCGAACAAGCCCGAGGAGCAACCCACCTTCACCTCGGGACGAACCGAAGTGAACGTGCCGTTCACCGTGCTCGACCTGAACGATCGCATGGTGACGGACCTGAAGAAGGAAAACTTCACCGTCTACGAAGATAATCAAAAGGTGGACGTCACCTACTTTTCGTCGCTCACGAAAGTCCCTCTGCGCGTGGGTCTGCTGATCGACACCAGCAACAGCGTGCGCCTGTATTTCAAGCAGCAGCAGGAGGCGGCGAACGATTTCATTCACAACATCGTGGAAGCGAACAGCAAGAATCGCATTTTCCTGATGAGCTTCGATTTCACTAAGGAATTCCTCACCGACTTTTCAAACGACGCCGACACGCTGACGTCGAAAGTTCGCAAGCTGAAAGCCGGAGGCGGAACCGCGCTGCACGACGCCATTGTTGTGGCGTGCCGCGAGCGCCTGGGCAAACAAATGGAAGCGGGCGGACTGAATCGCGTGGCCGTGCTGATCACCGACGGCGAGGACGATTCCAGCAAGTATTCGCTCGACGAAGCGATCGCCGCCGCGCGCGCCGCCAGCGTGGCGGTCTATTCCATCGCCACGGTGCCGTACGGATACAACGGCGACGGCGAAAAAGTGCTGCAACGGTTGGCCACTGAAACCGGCGGTCGCGTGGTGTATCCGTGGAAAAAGCCGCCGTCCGCCGATTACGCCACGGGCTATCTTTCGAAACACCAAATCGACGGCCAGAATTCCGTGTATGAAGTCGGCAGCGGCCAGTATTCCAGCGAAACCGCCGAGAATCTGGCGCAGGCGCTCAGCCTGATCCAGCGCGAATTGCAGATGCAGTACACGTTGCGCTACGTTCCGCCGAGTCTCTCGATCGACGGCAGATTCCGCAAGATCCGCGTGGAAATGGACGTGCCCGGGTTGAAGTTGCGCGCGCGTCCTGGATATTTTCCGCCGATGTATCAGTAGCGCGACGGCGCCGAAATTCTGAAGGACGCCCTACGCGCCCTACTTCAACACATCACTCGCCGACGCCGCGGCGATCAAACGGTCGGCGTCACGCGGCAGCAGGAAACGCTCCCTCACAGCTTTTTCCGCAGCCGCTCTCACAGCGGCCACGTACGCTTCGTACGTTTTGTATCGTTCTTCGAGCGACGGCCGCGGATCGCCGGCCGCGACGCGTTCCGCTTTCGTCTTGGCGAACGGAATGTAGCCGCCGCTCAGCGTGCAGATGCGTCCCTGATCGAATCCCGACGCCGTAACATTCCAACCGAGATACGTTCCAAGCGGAACTTGCCGCAACACCGACGGAACGCCGCCCAGATCATTACCATCGGCGTCGACTTTGGGGACCAGCGTGGGAAGCGTGCCGCGAATCGCGGGAGGCTCAATGGAAATCACGCCGGACAAATCGGCGCCTTTGAATTCGGGGCCGTAATCGTAGTCGTAAACAAGATTCACGAGGCCGTCGACATTCGGCAATCCGGGAATCGCCGGCATTCCGGTTCCGGCGCGCGTCGCGGGCGCGAGTTGGCCTTCCGCGAGTGTGGGATAACGGCTCGGCGGCGGCGCAGTTCCTTTCGTGACCCAATCGACGAGCGCTGCGTTGAGCGCGCGCATTGTGTCGCTCTCGGGATTGGGATTCGCCGGCAGCGTGCATCCGCGTGGCGGCGCGGGTGTCGCCGCGCTGAATCCGCCGGGACCGCCGCCGTGCGAAGTACCGGGGAAAAAATAGCGCCGGACATTCGGCGGCAGCGGGATGTCGCGCTTCGCATCCGTCCCGACCAAATCCGGCGACTCGCGCAGATACCACATTTCCAGAGCGCCGAAGGTGTCGAAGATCTTCGGACACGTTTTTGTGACCATGCAGCGATCGAGCAAACTCGCCGCCGGACGATGCCGGGCGCGATCTTCGTACGTGCCCCACCACAAGACGCCCTCGCTGCCCGGCTCGTTCACTCCCGCCGCACCGCTGGCCACGGCGAAACGCAAATTCATCGCTAAGAGTCGCGCCGCGACGTGCGGATTCGCGCCATCCCAAACGGTTTTTCCGGATTCGTCCTGATTGAAGCCGAGATGAATGAACGTGCGTATGAAATTCCCCGATTGCGACGCACCTTCGCTGATCACCCACTTGATTTCTCCGGCTAGCGGATTCGGCGTGCCCGGATCGTCCTTCGCGGCGAAGCGCAGGAACGAATTCAGGTCGCGCGTCGCAGCGAAACCGATGCCCAGCACCAGCGGATCTTTGGCCGTATAGCGCACCACATACTCCGACGCCGGATCGAAGCCGCCTTTCACGCAAATCTTCGTCGCGTCGGGCGTACCGGGAAACGGTGTCGTCGAGCAATCGGCAAATGCCCACTCACTGGAAGGCACCGCCACCTGCGGCGCCGGCTGAGACGGCCGGCGCATCAGCGACGCCGCGGACATATCAAGGGTTGCCGGCCGTTGATACGTCAGCGCGACGTACGGCGCCGAGTTCAGCGCCAGCGTCGTCGCGCCGGCGGGCGAGTTGATCAAGCGCTCGATCACCGGCCCGGTGATCGACGCCCCGTTGGCGAGATGCGCCGCCGGCACCGTGATCGTTTGCAATCCTTCGCCGAGCAAATCGCCTTGCCATCCGCTGACCACGCTGATGTGGCCGTCGGCCGATCCTGCGACGTCGCCGCGACCGCGATTCACTACGTGATACATCAGCACGCCGCTCGACTTCGACATATCGACGGGCCGCGAGATCGCGAACGTTCCCGAATACTCCACCATGCCGCGGGCGTTGCGCGGAGCCAGCGCGAGATCGGTGATGATCACGTTGTGCGGATCGCGAGGGTCGAGTTCGCCGTAGAAATGTCCGCGCAAAGTTTCGTATTGTCCCGCCGCGCCGAAGGCTTGTCCCTTGAACGCGGGCGACTCCGTGCTCTCGACAACGAGTTTGACAATGCGCGCGTCCGCGACGGTAGCGAGCAGCGCCAGAGTTGCAATGAGGATACGAGATTTCACCCGAGCATTATACGTTGTTGCGCTACAATGCCGCATGGCTCTGCTAGAACGCCAGTTGGGCGGGGATCTCGCCTATGCCTTCCGATCGTTTCGCCATCACGCGGGCCTTGCGACCACAGCCATCTTGTCGCTGGCCATCGGCATCGGCGCGAACACCGCGATCTTCAGCGTAGCGAATGCCCTGCTGCTTCGCCCGCTGCCATACAAGAACGCCGACCGCCTCGTCCTGCTCTGGAACAGCTCGCCGGGATTGAATGTCCAGCGCGATTGGTTTTCCACCGCACAGTATTTCGATGTGAAATCGCAGGTGGAATCCCAAAGCCGCGTGTTCGACCAGATGGCCATGGCCATCGGCGCGCAATACAACTGGACCGGCGTGGGAGAACCGGAACGCATCGCGGCGGTCCGCATGTCGTCCGGACTTTTGCCGATGCTTGGCGGAACTCCCGCGCGCGGACGCTTGTTTCTGGCCGAGGACGACGCGCCCGGCGCTTCGCCGGTGGTGATTCTCTCCCATGGATTTTGGGCGCGCCGCTTCGCTCTCGATCCGAACGTGATTGGAAAAACGCTCACGTTGAACTCGAAGACGTTTGTCATCGTAGGCGCGATGCCCGGCACATTCACGCTGCCGCAAGAAGTGCTGCCGGTACTCTACGGCGGCGCGGACCAACCGGACATTTTGGTGAGTCTCCCTTCGTCCGCCGCCGCGCCGGGCGTTCGCACCGGGGAGGACTACAACATCATTGCCACTCTCGCGCCCGGCGTTGATGCCGCGCTGGCGCAAAGTGCGATGAATACGCTGACCGCTAGCCTGATGCGCGACCATCCTGAGTTCTATCCGCAGAATAGCGCCCTGACGTTCGTGGTCGTACCGCTTCTCGATCAAGTTGTCGGCGACGTTCGCCTCGGTCTGTGGATCTTGCTGGCCTCGGTGGCTTTCGTGCTGTTGATCGCGTGCGCCAACGTTGCCAACCTCCTGCTTTCGCGCGCCGTAGCGCGGCAGCGAGAAATCGCCATCCGCGCGGCGCTGGGCGCGAATCGCGCGCGCATCGTCCGTCAATTGCTGACAGAGAGCCTGTCACTCTCGGCTACCGGAGGCGTACTCGGCGTGCTCTTCGCTGTCGCCGGGCTCAAACTGATTTTCCTGATGAGCCCCGCGAGTGTGCCGCGCCTCGCCGAAATCACGATCGACGGACGCGTGCTGGCGTTCACCGCGGCCATCTCGATTGCCTCGGGCCTGCTGTTTGGCCTCGCGCCCGCGTGGCGATTGGCGCGCCTCGACCTGCAAACCAACTTGAAGGAGTCGGGACGCAGTGTGGCAGGCGGACGCAACCGTCTGCGCCGCCTGCTGGTGGCAGCGGAAGTCGCGCTTTCGTTCATGCTTCTGGTCGGTGCGGGATTGCTGATCCGCAGTTTTTCGCGGCTGCAAAGCGTTTCGCCGGGATTCAATCCACACAACGTGCTGTCGTTCGATCTCGCCAACGTGAGTTATCCGGGCGGAGATTTCAACCACGACCTTTGGCCGCATCTTGACGCCCTACCGGGCGTGACAATGTCGGGCGGCGTGACCGCGCTCCCTTTCAGCAACTTGCTTTCGTGGGGACCGCGTACCGTGGAAGGACGCATCCCGCCGCCGGGCGAAAATTTTCTCATCGTGGATATCCGCATCATCAACGGACGCTATCTCGAAACCATGCAGATCCCGCTCCGTCGAGGACGCCTCTTCAACGAGCACGATACGAAAGACAGCCAGCGCGTCTGCTTGGTCGACGAGCATACCGCCGCGCTGCTGTGGCCGAATCAAGATCCCATCGGCAAACGCACGCGCGGCGGCCGCGCCGACTCCACCGCGCCGTGGGATACCGTGGTCGGCGTTGTCGGCGACGTGAAGCAATACGGTCTCGACGGCGATACTCACTTAGCGATGTACTTTCCGCAATCGCAGTACCGCGGCGCGCGCTCCATCGTCATCCGCAGCACAACCGACCCCGCCACGCTGGCAACCGCCGTGAAGAAAGCGATCCGCGACATGGGCGTGGAGGCTCCGATTTATAACATTCAGACGCTCGACCATCGTCTGGAAACGTCGCTGGCGCGGCGGCGCTTCACCATGACGCTGCTCGGACTCTCGGCGTCGCTCGCGTTGGTGCTCGCCATGATTGGAACATACGGCGTGATGTCGTACATGGTGTCGCAGACGGAGCGTGAGATCGGGATTCGCATGGCGATTGGCGCGACACCGCGAGCCATCCTAGGATTTGTGGTGCGGCAAGGCGCTGCGGTGACCACCGCCGGCATCGCCGCGGGCCTGGCCGGTGCGCTGGCATTGTCGCGCGTGGTGCGCGGCTTGCTCTTCGGCGTCGCGCCGACCGACGGCGTCACGTTCGTGGCGGTTACGCTGCTGCTCGCCGGCGTGGCGTTCGCGGCCAGCTACATTCCGGCGCGGCGCGCGGCGCGGGTCGACCCGATGATCTCGCTGCGCTCGGAATGATCGCCATGCCGTGGGCGCAAAATTACGATCCATTGGGTGCGTGGCCGCTCTCCACGCTGGTCTCTTCCCTTCCCGTACTCACGCTTTTTTTCGTTCTGGTGATTCTTCGCCAACGCGTCTGGATCGCCGCGTTCTCGGGATTTGCGGTCGCGCTGACGTTGGCGCTCGCCGTGTTCCACTTGCCCGCGCAGATGGCCGCCGCGGCGTGCGCGCTTGGCGCCATCTTCGGGTTTCTGCGGATCGCGTGGGTGATCGTGGCCTCGATATTTCTCTACCACGTCGCCGTCGACAGCGGGCAATTCCAAGTGATGAAGGAATCGATCGCCGCGCTGTCATCGGATCGCCGCCTGCAAGTGATTCTCATTGCGTTTTGCTTCGGCGCGTTTCTCGAAGGCACAGGCGGCGGCGGTGCGCCCGTGGCCATCGCGGGGTCGTTTCTTATCGGCTTGGGATTTCCGCCGTTTCAAGCGGCGACGCTTTGCTTGCTTGCGAACACCGCGCCGGTCGCGTGGGGATCGGCGGGAAATCCGATTCACGCGCTCGGCGGTGTCACGGGATTGCCGGAGCCCGCGCTCGGCGCGATGATCGGCCGGTTGCTGCCGCCGATCTCCGCGATTCTCCCGCTGTGGCTCGTGCGCAGCATGACCAGTTGGAAGGAAACGCGCGAAGTTTGGCCCGCGCTCGCGGTGAGCGGCGCATCGTTTGCGGCAATGCAATTCTATTGGTCGAATTTCCAGGAGAACGGACTGGTGGACATCGTCGCGGCCTTGTTTTCGTTGCTGGCGATGGTCGCGTTTTTGAAAGTGTGGCGCGTGCCCGGCTCCCAGCGCCCGGTAGGCGGCGCGCGGCATGGCGCCATCGCGGTACTTAAAGGATGGTCGCCGTTCCTCTTCGCGTCGCTCGGGATTCTCGCCGTGAGCCTGCCGGGGCTCACGCGACATCTCACGTTTGACGCCCTGAAAATACCGATGCCGGCTCTGCACAACTTGGTGATGCGCGTTCCGCCGGTCGCGCCGCGCCCCACGCCGGAACCGGCCATCGCGGATCTGAATTTTCTCGCGCTGGCGGGCACCGCGATCCTGATTGCCGCAACCGTTGCCGGCCTGCTTCTTGGATTGTCGCCCGGCCGGCTTGCCAAGATCTTCGCGCGAACGCTGCGGCAACTCGGGCCGTCGCTCGCGGCGATCACGTTCATGCTGGCGCTGGCGTTCGTCACGCGCTACTCCGGCATGGACACGGTTCTCGGTTTAAGTCTCACCCGCACCGGTCTCGCGTACCCTTTTTTCGGCACGCTGCTCGGATGGCTTGGTGTGGCACTCACCGGAACCGACGCGGGATCGAACGCGCTGTTCGGTAATTTGCAGAAGGTTACGGCAGAGCAGCTTGGTTTGAGTCCGATCTTGATGTGTGCTGCGAATTCCGCCGGCGGCGTGATGGGAAAAATGATCGACGCGCAGTCGATTGTCGTCGCCAGCGCCGCGACGGAGCAAGACGGCAACGAAGCAGCGATCTTCCGCGCGGTGATCAAGCACAGCATCGCGCTGGCGGTTTTGGTCGCAGTGCTGGTGATGCTTTATGCGTTCGTTTTTCCGCAGTGGATTCCGCGGTAAAAACAATCACATTCAACACAGAGGGCACGGAGAACACAGAGAGCACAGAGAAAACCTTTTCTTCTCCGTGGTCTCTGTGTTCTCTGTGCCCTCTGTGTTGAAACTACCTTTTCTTTGACGAAGCCTTCGCGACCAAATCGCGCATCGGTTTCACGACCGTGAATTCCACGAGCGCGTGCGGCTGCGCCGAGCGATCAAGCAACGCAGTCGCTTGCGCCTTCCACCCGGCGGGCGCCGCCCCGCCGCCTAGAATCTTCAGCGCGCCTTGTCCGACGCGTCCCATTTCGCCTAATTCCGCGGCCAGCGGCGCGGCGTCAGCGAGCGCCGGTTTTTCCTGGCACAGCGCGGCGAGTTTCGCGCCGTCGGCCTGCCATTTCTTGAAGAGCGCGACTAACTTTGCGTTCTGCGCACGGCCCCCTTCGATGAGCGCGGCCATCGCGCGACCTTCGGGACTATCGGGCGGTGTCGCATCAACGAGTCCTTCGAGCGGCGTTTGCTGCGTAATCGGCGTGCGTGAGCGCCTTCCGAAATTCACGGGCTTTAGCGTGTCGACCAGCGTGCGTAGCGCGGCGATGTCATCGGATCCCGCGAGCCGGCGCAACATCGCGTCGCGGCTGCTGCGATGCGTCAAACCGAATTCGTCCAGCGATTCCGAGAACGCATCCATACGGCGATACATGTCCGCCGCGTCGTTCACCTCGCGCGGCGACCACAAACGTTCCGCAATCGCCGCCGTGCGCGGCCAAATGCGCGAATCAATCGTCTCGGGCGTCACGTGCTCGCCCCACATGCACGCTTCTCCGCCTAATACGTGCGCGGCGTCCGCCGCGCTAAGTTTGGTATCGCGCGGCAGCGGATCGACGGCGTAGTGCACCGACGCCGGATCGATGTGGTCGAGGTAATATCCGGCGGAAAGAATTCCCATGTACCCTTGCTGCGCGCTGTCGCCGAGCGATTTCGCGCCGCGCCACGACTGGATCACGATGTCCTTCGGCAAATCGGGATGGAAAATCTCATCCCATCCGACCATCTTTTTGTTGTGACGCGTGAGAATCTCGAGCAATCGGCGATTGAAGTACGCTTGCAGCGCGTGATTGTCGGCCAGGTTGTGCTGCTTGCGAAACTCCACGATCGCGGGATTCGCCGACCACTGCTTGCCGTTGTTTTCGTCGCCGCCGATATGCATGTACGCGTCGGGAAACAAGCCGGCCATCTCGCCGAGAAACGCGTCGAGGAATGTGTAGACCTCGTCGCGCGTGGGATCGAACGTTCCATCGAAAACACCGAACTTCCGGATGATTTCGTATGGCCCCGGCGCGGCGGCCATTTCCGGATATCCCACAAGCCACGCCGTGACGTGTCCCGGCATGTCGAACTCAGGCACCACGCGAATGCCGCGATCGCGCGCGTAGGCGACAACATCGCGAATCTGATCCTGCGTGTAGAAATTGCCGTCCGATCCCATGCCTTGCAGCTTGGGAAATTTCTTGCTCTCCACACGAAAGCCTTGGTCTTCGCTGAGATGCCAGTGGAACACGTTCATCTTCGCCGCGGACATGGCGTCGAGATTGCGCTTGATGACCTCGACCGGCTCCCAGTGGCGGCAAACGTCGATCAGCAATCCGCGCCAGGCGAAGCGCGGATGATCGTCGATGGCGGCGGCTTGGAAGAAATACGTTTTTCCTTGCGCGCGCCCGAGTTGCAGAAGCGTTTCGAGTCCGCGGATCACGCCGGCAACCGTCGGCGCATGCAACTTCGCGCCCTGCGGTCCCACTTCCAGCGAGTACGATTCGTCTTCCTCGACGCCCTGGACCGCTTGACCTGGACCGTGGCAATGAATCGTAATCGTCACCGCGGACCCGGGAGCAAACGTCGCGTGCGCGCGCGCCGCAAGGCGTTTTGTGAAGCGATCGACCGCGCCCGTCAGCCGAGCGTCGGAGAAACCGTCAATGTGAACGTTGAAATGTTCCGTCACCGGCAGCCGGCCTTCGTGGAATTTCACCGAAGCCGGCACCGGCATCAAGTTCGAAATCACCGCGAGGTTTTTCGTTTGCGCGCCGGCGAAAGCAGCCATGAGAATCGCCGCGATCAAACAATGCTTCATTGCAGCCTCCGGCGCATGAACGCCGGAACGTCCAGGTCTTCCTGCGCGCCTTGCATTTGCGGCACATAGCTCTGCGCGATTTCCGCGACCGACAAATTGTCGGCATACGGAATCGATGTCTGCACCGGCGCGAGCGCGGCTGCAGGAGCGGGCGCTTCATAAACCGGCGGCGGCTCGAACGGCGCAGGTTCCGGCGCGGTCTCCACAATCACTTCAGGCGCCGCATCCGCGGCGGGCGCGTCAGGCTCCGCCATGATCAACGGAGGCGCTTCCATCGTTTCGATTTGCGGAGCGAGCGGCGCGGGCGCGGGATTCGGAGAGTTTCGCACGATCTTTGGGCCGGAATCCGGGTTCATCGCGCGCACCGGCGAGCGAAAACCGGTGGCGATCACCGTGATCTTCATGGCGTCGCCCATTTGTTCGTCGAGCACCGCGCCAAAAATAATGTTGGCGTCTTCGTGCGCCGCTTCCTGAATGATCGTCGACGCTTCGTGGACTTCGTGCAGGCGCAGGCTGCTCGATCCGGTGATGTTAATAAGGATGCCGCGCGCGCCGTTGATGCTGGTGTCTTCGAGTAGCGGCGAGTTAATCGCCTGGCGTGCCGCTTCCATCGCGCGATCGGGTCCCGTCGCGACGGCCGTGCCCATTAGCGCGTAACCCATACCCTTCATCACCGTCTTCACGTCGGCGAAATCGCGATTGATGATGCCGGGAATCGTGATGATGTCGGAAATTCCCTGCACCGCTTGACGCAATACGTCGTCGGCCACTTGAAACGCCTGGAAGAAACTGGTGCTTTTGTCGAGAATGAGCAAGCGCTGATTCGGGATCGTGAGCAGCGTGTCGACGCTTTCGGCGAGTTCCGCCAAGCCTTTCTCTGCTTGCGCCATTCGGCGCTTTCCCTCGAAGGGGAACGGCTTCGTCACCACGGCGACGACCAGCGCGCCCAACTGGCTGGCCAACGACGCGACCACCGGCGCCGCGCCCGTGCCCGTGCCGCCGCCGAGTCCCGCGGTGACAAAAACCATGTCGGCGCCTTCCAGTTTTTCGCACAACTTTTCGGTGTCTTCCACCGCCGCCTCGCGCCCGACTTCGGGATTCGCGCCCGCGCCAAGACCCTTGGTGAGTTTCGCGCCGATTTGGATTTTCACGGGAGCGGCCGACGTTCCGAGCGCCTGCGCGTCGGTGTTGGCGACGAGAAACTCCACGCCTTCCATCTTCGCGGAGATCATGCGGTTCACCGCGTTGAGACCGCCGCCGCCCACGCCGATCACCTTGATGCGCGCGCCGCGCAAGGGTTCGTCGGAAAAACTGAATTTGATCGGGCTATCTGAGGTTTCGCTCATGTTGGTGTCTCCTGTGTGAGTTTCCAAGCGTTCAATTCCATCCGCCCACCACGTACCGCTTCAATTTGTCGAGCCAATGCTCGTCTTTCCCCGCGCGCGCCTGGCGCAGACGCTGCGCGTAGTGCAGCAATCCCACGAGCGTCGTATTCGACGCCTGACAAAAATTCTCGGGCGCGCCCTCAAGGTCCGGCGCCAGTCCAATGCGCGCCGTCACGTCGAGCGTCTGCTCCGCGAGATCGCACAAGCCTTCCAGCCGCGCGCCACCGCCCGTAAAAACCATGCCCGCGATCGAATGGCGATCGAGCCCCGCGCGGTGCAACTCCGCGTGGATCAGCTCGATCAGTTCCTGCGCGCGCGGCTGCAAAATCTCCGCCAACTCCACCTGCGGCACCAAGCGCGACGTGCGGTCGCCGACGCGCGGCACTTCGATCAGCACCGTAGCTCCGGCCAATTCGCGGAGCGCCACGCCGAAGTTGCACTTGATGCGTTCGGCTTCGGGCACAGGAGCCCGCAAACCCACCGCGATATCGTTCGTGAAGTGGTCGCCGCCCACCGTCACGGTGAACGTATGCTGCAAGGCTCCCCGATGATAGGCCGCCACTTCGGTCGATCCCGCGCCGATGTCGGCCAGCACCACGCCCAGCTCGCGCTCGTCGCCGCGCAACGCCGCTTCGGCCGCCGCCAATCCTTCGAACACCGTTTCTTCCACGATCAAACCGGCGTGATTGGCCGCGGCGATCACGTTCATGCGCGCGGCCACGCCCGCCGCGATCACGTGAACGCTCACTTCCAACCGTCCGCCCATCATTCCCACCGGATCGCGGATTCCCTCGTAGGAATCGAGCGTGTACTCCTGCGGGACCACGTGCAGAATCTCGAAGTCCGGCGGCAGATTCACGCGGCGCGCTTCTTCCACCGCGCGTCGCGCGTCTTCCCGTTGAATCTCGCGATGGCGCGACGAAATGTTGATGCCGCCGTGGGCATTCACGCCGCGCACTTGCGACGCGCCCAAGCCCATCACCACGCGTTCGATCGGTCCGCCGTAGTTGTGCTCGGCCGCTTCCACCGCCTTGCGCAGCGAGTCCTCCGCTGCGTCGAGGTTGATGATGCCGCCTTTCTTCCAGCCCTTCGATTGCGCTTCGCCCAGCGCGCAAAAGCGCAACTTCCCTTCTTCGTTTTCCTCCGCCACCAAGACGCGGATTCCGAAACTTCCCGCGTCGACTGCGACAATCGGTTTTTTCTTCAAGTCTCTGCCTAGTTCGGGGCCTTACTTCTTGCCTTCCTTCACCGGATGCACAACCACTTGGTTGTCGTAACGCAAATCGACCGACGCAATCTTGGGAAAGTCGCGCTGCCACTCCTGGATGTGCGCGAGATACGTCTTGTAGCGCTTCAAGAAGTCGCCCGATCCCAGGTGGAGCACGATCGCCGTGTCAACCACGGTGACCTGCGCGTCTTCCGGATCGCTCACGTCGACTTCGGAAATATCCAGGCTGTAGCGCGTGCCTTCCCGGTCAAGGTCCGCCACGACGGCGTTGAACAACGCCATTCGCGAGCGCCGTTGTCCCGGCGGATCTTGATCGTTCACACCCAACACGACAGGAAAACTGAACGACGCCTGCACCGGACGCTCGAGGAATTGCCCGCTCGAATCGACCAACTGCATTCCCGCCGAGCCCTGAGCAAAAGCCACCGGCGCGCGCTCATGCAACATCACGCGAATGCGATCCGGCCACAATCGCGCGAGATCCGCGCGCTCCACCCAGGGAATCTGCTCGATCACGGCGCGGCGTTCCTCCAGGGGAATGCGAAAAACGCTGTGACCGATGTCGCCGGAAAATCGCTCCGCCACTTGCCCGCGTGCCACGTAGTGCGCGCCTTGAATCTCCAGACTCTCGGGACGCAGCGTGAACGCTTCGCCCGAGAGCGCGAAACGCGATACGCCCCACGCCACGCCGCTCAACACCAGAATCGCGGCGAGCGAAAGCAGCGGCGTTTTCACGCGCGCGATCTTCCGCGAGTCGATGCGCTTGCGCACCTCCACGCGTTTCTGGCGGCGAAGATACTGCGGCTCCTCTTCCGGGCCCAGATCCATCCCCGTTTCCAGACGATCGTCTTCCGGCAAGTTCGCCATGTCCGCCCGTTACTCCCTGTGTACTGCTGTGTCACTCAGGCGCGAAAACATTTTCTCACAGATTTGATTTATGTTACCAGCCCCTAATGCAATCACAAAATCGCCGTCCTGGGCCTGGGCGGCGATGGCCTCGACCAGGGCGTCGAAGCTGGGCGCGTACTCGGCGTTCGGCGAGTGTGGCCGAATCGCCGCCACCAGCGCGGGCGCGTCCACGCCCGTGATCGGCGCTTCGCCCGCCGGATAAATGTCGGCGATCCACAAATGATCCGCGTCGGGAAAGGCGCGCGCGAATTCGTCCATCAACAAGTGAGTGCGCGTGTAGCGATGCGGCTGAAATGCCACCAGCACACGCCCGCGTCCCGCCGTGCGTACGAGTTGGCGCGCGGCGCTCAGTGTGGCCGCGACTTCCGTGGGATGATGGCCGTAATCGTCGACGATCGTGACGCCGCGCGCCCGTCCGCGTACTTGAAATCGACGATCAACGCCGCCGTATCGCGCCAGCGCCTCGCGAATCTTCTCCAGCGGCGCTCCCAACTCCAGGCCCACCGCGACCGCGGCCATGGCGTTCAGCACATTGTGGCGTCCCGGAACCGGCAGCGTGAATTCGCCGAGGTCTTTTGTTTCGCTCGCCAGGCGAAAACGAATACCGAAAGCCTGCGGCGCGATTTCGGAGGCCGTAAGATCGCAGCCCGAGCCCGTGCCATAGCGAATCACGCGCCGCGTGATCGACGGCAGAATCGCCTGAACGCCGGGATCGTCGGCGCAAACCACAGTCGCGCCGTAGAACGGCACGCGGTTTGCGAAATATGTAAACGATCGCCGCACTTCGTCGAGATCGCGATAGTGGTCCATGTGCTCGCGATCGATGTTGGTGATCACGGCGACGATGGGCGCGAGTTTCAGGAACGATCCGTCGCTTTCGTCCGCTTCCACCACCATGAAGTCGCCGCCGCCGAGGCGCGCATTCGATCCGATGGAGTCGACGCGTCCACCGACCACGATGGTGGGATCGAGTCCCGAGTGCGCCGTCACGGCCGCGATCATCGAAGTCGTGGTGGTTTTCCCGTGCGATCCCGCGACGGCCACGCCGTACTTCAAGCGCATCAGTTCGGCAAGCATTTCGCCGCGCGGAATCACCGGGATGCCTCGACGGCGCGCTTCCGCGATTTCAGGATTGCTCGATTGCACCGCGGAACTCGCGACGATCGCGGCTGCGCCTTCCACGTTTTCCGCGCGGTGTCCTTCAAAGATCGTTGCGCCGAGAGAAGCAAGCCGCTCGGTAACGGCCGAGCGTTTTAGATCCGATCCGCTGACGCGATACCCGAGAGAAAGTAAAAGCTCGGCGATGCCGCTCATGCCGATGCCGCCGATGCCGACGAAATGAAAATGCTTTTCGCGAAAGAACATGCTTACGCGGCCTCCTCGATCGCGTCGGCGATTCTTTCGACGGCATCGGGCACGGCAAAGCGCCGTATGTTTTGTTCCAGCGAAATCCGTTCGGCGAGCGCGGCACGAATTTCCGCGGCCAGCGAGGCGCCTGTCAAATCCTGGTCGCGAATCAGCCGCGCGGCGCCGGATTTTCGGCGCGCTTCGGCGTTGTGGAATTGGTGATCGTCGCTGGCGTAGGGCAACGGAACGAGCACGGTGGCCTTCCCCGCCGCGGCCAGTTCCGCGAGCGTCGACGCGCCGGCGCGCGACACGACAATTTGCGCGCGCGCCATCGCCGCCGGCATGTCGGCGATGAATGCGCAAACCTCTGCCTCGGTGCGCCCTTTCGTTTCATACTCTCGGCGCACCGCATCGAATTCGCGCGGTCCCGTCTGGTGGACCAAGTGGAATTCGCCGGCGGGCAACAGGTCGAGCGCCTCGACCGTCGCGCGATTCATGCTCCTTGATCCTTGGCTGCCGCCGGTAACGAGCAGCGTATGCGGCGTGCCGTTGGAAGCCGGCGGAATCTCAAAGAACACCCGATTCACCGGCTGTCCCGTGACCTCCACCCGCGTCGACGGAAAAAATCGCGAGGCCGTGCCCTCGGTTAGCAGCGCGCGCGAAACCAACGGTGCCAGCAATCGGTTGGCGAATCCCGGCACCGCATTCGCTTCATGCACGACGATCGGCACCGATTTCATAGCGGCCATCAGCAGCACAGGACCCGAGACGTACGCGCCCACGCCGTAGGCGACGTCGGGGCGAAACGATGTGACGATCGACGCACAGCGTGCTAACGCCCGCGGCAACTGCGCGAGAGTGGCGAGCATTTGCGGCGCGCCTACGCGATTCAACCCCGCGATCTCGATGGTTTCGAGCGCGAACCCACGCTCGGGCACGAGGCGAGCTTCGAGGCCGCGCGACGTTCCGGCGAACAACACGTCTACGCCGCGCGCGCGCAGCTCCGCGGCCACGTGAAGCGCGGGAATCACGTGTCCACCTGTTCCGCCGGCGGCGATCAAGACGCGCATGTCAGTTCGGCGCATTTAGTTCGAATGCTGCGTGACGTTCAACAGAATGCCCATGGCGATCAAATTGAACAGCAGCGAAGTGCCTCCGTAGGAAATGAACGGCAGCGGAATGCCTTTCGAGGGAATCAAGCCGGTGACCACACTCAAATTCACGAGCGCCTGAAAGACGATCATCACGGTGACGCCGACGGCGAGCAGGCGTCCGAACAAATCGGGCGCGCGGCGCGCGGCGATCAGTCCACGCCAGAACAAAACGCCGAACGCGGCGATCACCAGCGTCGCGCCGAAGAGTCCCAGTTCTTCGGCCACCACGGCGAAGATGAAATCGGTGTGCGGCTCGGGCAGAAAGAAAAGCTTTTGCCGCCCTTGCATCAAACCCGAACCGAACAGACCGCCGGTGCCGACGGCGATAAAGGACTGCACGGTTTGAAATCCTTTGCCGCTTGCGTCGCTGAAGGGATCGAGCCACACGCGGATGCGATCCATGCGATACGCGGTGAACAGCACCGCGACGATGGCCGCGATTACGCCCGCAAACGCCGCCGCGGCGAGATAGCGCAAGTCGAGGCCCGCGACCAACAGCATCGCCACGGCGATCAGCACGATCATGAGCGCGGTGCCCAGATCCTTCCCGCAGAGCACGAGTCCCGCGGTGATGCCGATCACCAAAGCGACGGGCGCAAGCGAACGTCGTTCATTGAGCGTTCCGGCTTTCTGGCGCGTCTCCAGATACCAGGCGAGAAAAATGATCAGCACCACTTTGGCCATCTCCGACGGCTGAAACGACAGCGGTCCCCAGCGAATCCACCGATGTGTTTTGTGCGAAGCGTCGAGAAAGAGCGCGGCGAACAGAAGCAGCAGCGTGACGGAAACGGCGGGAAACACGAGCGCGGGATTGCGATACTTGCGGTAATCGACGTTCATGGCCAGCAGCAGCCCGAGGAGTCCCACGACGGCCCACGCCAGTTGCCGGAGGAAATAGTAATAAGGCGTGCCATGCTGATTCCCGGAGAGCACGGCGGACGCGGAGAACACCATGACCAATCCAAAGACCACGAGAGCGAGCGTCGTGCTGAGCAAGATCCGGTCGGATTGGAGACGTTTCGCCATGGTTTCTAAACGCTTTTGAACCACAAAGACACAAAGAACACAAAGAAAACCAAATCAATTCACCAATCGCTCGATTCCTCCGTCCGTGAGTACGGGCACGTGAAAATTGATCAGCAGGCCGAGCCACAGACCGGTCAACCTAAGATACGAGAGAATTTGTGCACGGTGAATTGGTGCGATCTCGTCGACGGCTTTCAACTCCACGATCACCAAGCCGTCGACCAGTAAGTCCATCTGGTAGCCGCACTCTAAACGAACGCCCTTGTATTCCAGCGGCACGGGCACTTGGCGCGCGAACGGAATATTGCGCAACGATAGTTCTCGACACAGGCACAACTCGTAGGCAGACTCAAGCAACCCCGGCCCAAGAGCTTTGTGAACCTCAATCGCCGCGCCAATGATTTGGTACGACAACTCATCCGAGGTTTTCTTTGTGTCCTTTGTGTCTTTGTGGTTCATTTTCATGTGTCTTTGTGTTTCATACCGTTCCCAAAGATCGAACGATCTGTTTGAACACCCGGCCCCGGTGTTCAAAGTTCTCAAATTGATCGAAACTCGCGCACGCCGGCGCCAGCAGCACGGTGTCGCCCGGCCTCGATCGGCGCACGGCGTCGCGCACGGCAATGTCGAGAGTGCCCGAGCGAACGATCGGCACGACGTCGCCTAGGTGTTCAGCGATTTTTTCGATTGCCGCACCGATCAAGAACACGGCGCGCGCGCGCTGTTTCAACAGTTGCTTCAGCGGCGTGTAGTCGCTGTCCTTATCTTTGCCGCCAAGGATCACCAGCAGTTTGCCGGGCGGATCGAATGCTTCCAGTGCCTTGATCGCTGCGTCGACGTTGGTGGCCTTGGAGTCGTTGTAGAACTCCACTTCGCCGAGCTTGATGACAAACTCCAGACGATGCTCCACGGCTTTGAAGTCGCGAACGCCTTGGCGCACGCGCGTCGCCTCCGCGCCGAGGCAGAGCGCCGCGCACACCGACGCCAAAACGTTTTCCACGTTGTGCGCGCCTTTCAGCTTGATCTCCTCGGCTTCCATCACCGTGTAGGAGTATTCGCCCGGGCAAAAAACGATGTCGGCGTCTTGCAGGAACGCGCCGGCGGCCACTTCGTGCAGGCGGCTGAACATCATCACGCGCGACGGCGCGGCGTGGGCATACGCGCGGCACGCGGCGTCTTCGGCGTTCAACACCACGATGTCCTCGGGCGTTTGATTTTCAAAGATGCGCGCCTTCGCCGCCGTGTAGGCCGCGAAGTCGCCGTGGCGATCGAGATGATCGGGCGTTACGTTGAGCACCACCGCCACGTTGGGATGCAATTCGCGAATGCTTTCAAGCTGAAAACTGGATAACTCGACCACGTTGATCGTCTCGGGCGTCGACGTTTCCACCAGCGAAACGAGCGGCGTGCCGATATTTCCGCCGACTTGCACGCGAAAGCCCGCAGCTTTCAGCACGGCGCCGGTGAGCGCGGTCGTGGTCGTCTTGCCATTCGATCCGGTGATGCCGACGATTTTTCCCTGTAGGAATCGCGAAGCGAGTTCCGCTTCACCGATCACGTTGATGCCCTTCTCGCGCGCGGCCACCAATTCCGGCATCGACCACGGCACGCCCGGGCTGACGACGATCACGTCTTGCTCAAGAAAAGTTTCGGCGCGATGCCCGCCGGCTTCGAGCGCGATTCCCAGCGCCGCGGCCTCCGTCAATTCGTCCACGCGCCGGCGATCGGTGATGGTCACCCACGCGCCGCGCGACCGCAGGAATTTCGCCGCGGCGATGCCGCTCTTCGCCGCGCCCACTACTAGCGTTCGTTTGCTTTCCAGATGCATAAGAGTTTTAGCGCAGCTTGAGAGTCGTCAACGCGAAGAGCGCCATCAGCAATCCGATGAGCCAAAAACGGATGATGACCTTCGATTCCTTCCAGCCCATCAACTCGAAATGATGATGAAGCGGAGCCATGCGGAAAATTCGCTTGCCGTTGCGCAGTTTGTACGAGCCGACTTGCAGAATCACCGAGAGCGCCTCGAGCATGAAGACGCCGCCGATAAACGGCAGCAGCAGTTCCTGCTTGATGATCACGGCCACCGTACCGATCGCGCCTCCCAGCGCGAGCGATCCCACGTCGCCCATGAAAATCTCCGCGGGATGCGCGTTGTACCAAAGGAAACCGAGGCTCGCCCCGACGATCGCGCCGCAGAACACCGCGACTTCGCCGACGTCGCGCAAATGTCCGATCTCAAGATAACGCGCCAGCAGGACGTGTCCCGTGACGTAGGTAAGCACCGTCAACGCGCCCGCCGCGATCACCGTGAGTCCCGCGGCGAGTCCGTCGAGACCGTCGGTAAGGTTCACGGCGTTCGACGTGCCTACGAGCACCAGAATCACGAAGAGGAAGAAAAACAGGAACGCCAGCGGCCACGTGTAGGGATTCGTCATCAGGCCGTGCATCAGCAAGTCGGGGCGAACGTTTTTGAAGAACGGCACCATCAACTGCGTCGAGTACATTCCGCGCGCCGTCATCAATAACAGACACACCCCGACCACCAGACTCACCACAATCTGCCATCCGAATTTCGTGCGCGCCGTCAGGCCCAGGTTGCGGCGGTTACGAATCTTCTGGAAGTCGTCGAAGAAACCGATCGCGCCGAAGCTGAGCGTGGAGAAGATGCACAGCCACACATAAAGGTTGGAGAGATCGGCCCACAAGAGCGTCGGGAAAAGGAACGATACGAGAATCAGCACGCCGCCCATTGTCGGCGTTCCGGATTTCGATTGATGCGCCTTAGGACCCTCTTCGCGAACGTACTGGCCGATTTGAAATTCGCGCAAACGCCGGATCAGCCACGGCCCCAGCACCAGCGAAATCGCCAAGGCCGAGAGGCTGGCGAACGAGATGCGGAACGTCAAGAACCGGAAGAGCCGGAACGGCGAGAAGAACGTATAGAGTTGTCGGTACAACAGCCAGTAGAGCATTTACTTCGCGCCTGCCTCCGCCTTTGCCGGCCCCATCAATTGCTCGATCGCGCGCTCGAGTCGAACGCCGCGCGACGCTTTAAACAACACCCAGTCACCGGGACGAATCCACCGCCGCACGATGTCGGCGGCGGCCTCCGGCGTTTCCACGAAATTGTCCAGCGGCGCGCCTGCTGCTTTCACCATTTCCCGCGCCAGTCCTCGCACGCCGATCAATAAGTCGAGACCACGTGCCGACGTCCCGACTTGGGCGTGCAGTTCGGGACCCGCGGGGCCCAGTTCGAGCATTTCGCCGAGCACGGCGCCTCGGCGTCCCGCGACAGGCGCGCGAGCGAGCCATTCAAGCATCGACGTTGCGGCTGCGGGATTCGAGTTGTAACAATCGTTGATGAGCTTTGCGCCGCGCCAGTCGATGGTTTCACCGCGCATTTTTCCGGCGCGAAAATCGCGGAGCGCGGCGGCGGCTTCTTCGAGCGACACGCCATAGAGCGTCCCCACGGCGGCGGCGGCCAGGGCGTTGCGAATCTGATGGCGTCCTGGGACGTGCAGTTCGAAAGCAACGCCGTTGGCCGTGAAACGAGTCGTTTCGCCTTCTTCGATCTTCTCCGCGTGAACATCGGCGGCGTGATCGAGTCCAAAGGTCATGCGGCGGCCGGAAAACTCGAACCCGGCGACGCGCGCGTCGTCGGCATTCAACACGGCGGTTCCGCGCGCGGGAAGCGCGGCGATTAATTCATGCTTGGCCCTCGCGACTCCCTCGATGGAATCGAAAAACTCGAGATGCACAGGTGCGACGCACGTGACAACGCCGGTTTCGGGACGCGCCAACGCGGCGAGCGCGGCAATTTCACCGGAGTGCGACATGCCCATCTCGAAGACTCCGATATCGTCGGTGTCTTCCAGACGCAGCAACGACAGCGGCAATCCAAACTCGTTGTTGAAATTGCCTTCGTTCTTGCGCACGCGATAGCGCCCTGCCAAGACGGCCGCGATCATTTCCTTCGTAGTGGTCTTTCCCGCCGAACCGGTGACGCCGACGACGGGTTTGGCCCAGCGCGCGCGCGCTTCGGCGCTTAACGCCTGCAACGCGCGCAGTGAATCCGGCACGATGATTGTTGCCGGTCCGCCGCCGCGCTCCGCCACGACGCCGGCCGCGCCCGCGGCGAGCGCTTTTTCGATGTAAAGGTGGCCGTCGGTGTTCTCGCCGCGCACGGCGAAGAACAATTCGCCGGGGCGAATGGTCCGCGAGTCGATGGAGCATCCCGTGACCGGCGCGCCGGCGTCAACCGATGCGCCGAGCACGGCCGCGATTTCGCGAAGAGAAGCCAGCGACGAAATCATGCCAGCCTCCCCCGCGCGGCTTCCGCCGCAACCTTGCGATCGTCGAAGGGGATCGACTCGCGGCCGATCGTTTGCGTCGTCTCGTGACCCTTGCCGGCGATCAGGACCAAGTCGCCCGAGCGCGCTTCCCGCACCGCGCGCGCGATCGCCGCGGCGCGATCGGGCTCCACGACGAACGGCGTGTTGGTGTTGCGCACGCCGGGCAACACTTCGTCGATGATGGCGCGCGGATCTTCGGATCGCGGATTGTCGCTGGTGACGATCACCAGATCGCTGCCCGCCGCCGCCGCTTCGCCCATCAGCGGACGCTTCCGGCGGTCGCGATCGCCGCCGCAGCCGAATACGGTAATGATGCGTTGTGGCGCGAGTCCCCGCGCGGTCTTCAACAAATTGCGGAGCGCGTCGTCGGTGTGAGCGTAGTCCACGATGATGCGGAAATTTTGTCCCGCGTCGACGCTTTCGAAGCGGCCGGGCACCGAAGCCAGCGATTCTAAGCCTTCTTCAATCGCGATGTTGGGAATGCCGAGCGCCACCGCCGCGGCCGTAGCGGCGAGGCGATTGTAGACGTTGGGACGCCCGACGAGGCGCGAGCGATTCGCGATCGGGCCCGCGGGCGTCACAATTCTTCCGTCTTCCTCGCGGACTTGCGATTGCGGCGAATCGATGCCGTACCAAATCACTTTCGACCCGAGGCCGGCCAGCGCGGCACTGTGCGGATCGTCGGCGTTGAGCACGGCCCAGCGCGGCAGTTCGCCCGTAGAGCCATCGAAGAGCCGTCGTTTGGCGGCGAAGTACTCTTCCATCGTGTGGTGATAATCCAGATGATCGCGGGTGAGATTGGTGAAGACGGCGGCTTGGAAGCGCGTGGCGTACACGCGCTCCAGCACCAAGGCGTGCGATGACACTTCCATCACGGCGTAGCTGCCTCCCGATTCCCGGAGGTCGGCCAGCATGGCCTGCAAGTCTAGAGACTCGGGCGTGGTGTTGGGCGCGGACAAGCGCCGCGCACCCAATCGATATTCGATTGTGCCGAACAGCCCCGCCGTGTTGCCCGCCGCCAGGATCGCGTGCAACAAGAAAGACGTGGTGGTCTTGCCGTTCGTTCCAGTGATGCCCACCACTTCCACTTGGCGCGAGGGATGCCCGTAAAAATTCGCCGACGCCCTGGCAAGCGCGCGCCGGGAATGGGCCAGATGCACCCACGGCAGGCCGGGCGCAGGCGCGACCTCGGCGGCGATGGCCGTCGCGCCGCGGCGCGTCGCTTCGTCAACGAAGCGAAGACCATCGGTTTTCGCGCCGGGCATAGCGAAAAAAAGTTGTCCGGGAAGAACCCGCCGGGAGTCGTAGTGCACTCCTCTCACGGAAAGCTCCGGTGGGGCGTGCATCGCCACGACCTCGACGCCTTCCAGCAGATCGTGGAGTGTCATCGCGCTCGCTCTTTTCAGTTTCTCACAATTCTCTTTACCGCCCTAATCGCACCGTGATTCTCCGGCCCGGCAGCAGCCTCCCTCCGGGCGCCGGCGATTGCTCGCGCACGATTCCGCTGCCGATCATGTCCACCACCAGGCCGCGCGACGAGGCGATCTCCGCCACTTTGCGCGCCGATTTCCCCGTGAAGTCGGGCGCCGTCACCGATCCGCCGAGATCGACCACCGCGAAGTCGGCCGGCGCTTGGGCGGCCTGCTCGATCGAGGCGTCGAGCAACGCTGCCGGCAACGTCTGCGGCTGGTTGCCCGCCGACGCCGGCGCATCGAGCGCGTCGCGCAATTGCTCGGGATCGATTTTTTCCGCCGTTTTTTGCGCCTTCAGAGTGCGATCGTCCACCGGAAGATCGAGCGGCACGTTGCGGTACGCCAACACCTGCTCCGCCACACGCTTGAAGATGGGCGCGGAAACTTCTCCGCCGTGATGTCCACCCACGGGGGAATCGAGAATCACCGCAATCGTCAGCGCGTTTTCATTCACGGGCGCGAATCCCACGAACGACGCGACGTAATCGGTAGGCGAATACATGTGAATCCGCGGATCGAATTTCTGCGCCGTGCCGGACTTTCCCGCTGAGGTATAGCCTTTGAGCTTCGCTTTGGGACCGGTGCCCTGCAGCACGACGAGTTGGAGCATGCGCCGGATTTTGAGCGCGGTTTCCTGCGAAATCACGCGGCGACTGTCGTTGGAATCGGGCGCGGCCGCTTGCACGACGGAATGCGACGCGGCGGCCGGCAGGCCCTTGGGATGCGCGACTTCACGCACAATGTGCGGACGATGCCAAACGCCGATGTCGGCGATCACTGAAGCGGACGCCGCGATTTGCACGGGCGTGGCCGCCAGTTCCTGTCCCATGGCGATCGAGCCGATCGAAGATTTGGTCCAGCGCGCGGGCGGCCGCGCGATGCCGCCTTCCTCGCCGGGTAACTCCACGCCGGTCTTTTGGCCGAGGCCGAAGGCGGTCATGTACTGAAACATTTTGTCGTTGCCCAAGCGCATTCCCAACTTGATCGATCCCACGTCGCTCGACTTTTCCATGATCTCGCTCACGGTGAGCACGCCAAATTTCTTGTGGTCGTGAACGATGCGGCCGAAGACGTTGATCGCGCCCATCTGGCAATCGATTCTTTCCTCCGGCGTGGTCAAGCCTTCTTCCAGCGCCGCCGAAAGCGTGACGATTTTCATCGTCGATCCCGGCTCGTACATTCCGTTGACCGCGCGATTCAGCCAAACTTCGCGCGGCGAATCTTTCCAGGCGTTGGGATTGAAGGTCGGCTGATTCGCCAGCGCCAAAATCTCGCCGTTGCGCGGGTCCATCACCAGCACGGTGCCGGCTTTGGCGTGCGTGTCGGCCATGCCCTGCGCCAACTCCTTCTCGGCGATGGCCTGGATCGTCTCGTCGAGCGTGAGAATCAAATTGTCCCCGGGCTCCACTTCGGTGGAAGCCCGGCGCCCAAAATATTGGCTGTGGCCGTCCCTCTGCATGAAAACTTTTCCGGGGACGCCCTCCACTTGCTTGTTGTATTTGTACTCCAGGCCCGCTTCGCCGTGCTGATCGCCGTCGACAAATCCCAAAACGTGCGCCGCCAATTCATTCTGCGGATAACTGCGCGTGGCTTCCTTGGTGAGATAGATGCCGTGCAGCGAAAGCTCGCGCACCTGCGCCGCTTCCTCCGGCGTGATCCGATGCTTGACCCACACGAATCCCTTGTGGCTCTCGAGACGCGCGCGCAATGCGGCGGGATCGAGCTGCAAGATGCGCGACAACAAGGTTACGGCGGCGTCCACATCTTTCATCTCGCGCGGATCGGCGGTGACCGAATCGACTTGCACGGTCATCGCGAGCGTATGGTAGTTGCGGTCGAGAATCGCACCGCGCAGCGGAGGAACGTCGATGGTGTGTTCCTGCTGGCGCTTGGCGAGCGTGGCGAGGTATCCGTAGCGCAGGATTTGCAGATTGAAAAGACGCGCCCAAATCGCCAGCATCCAGAAGAGAGCCAGAACGGCCAGCGCGGCGAGGCGGTATTTCTTCGATTCCAACATAAATCAGAAGTCCTGAGCGCTGAGTCCCGAGTGCCGAGTAAAAAACTCAGGACTCAGCCCTCAGGACTCAGAACTTACCTAGTGAAGTTTCGCCATCACCGCTTCCGCGTTGCCGGACGCAGGCATCTCCATGCGCACCACTTGACCTTCCTTCGGCGTCGTCAATCCCAGCTTGTTGGACGCGTAGGTGGTGATTCGCTCGGGCGACCGCAGCGAGGCTACCTGAAGTTCCAGCGCGCGGTTCGCTTGAATCAAAGCGTCGCGCTTTTCCTGCAAATCGGAAATCGTGTAGCCGTCCTTGAGGACCGCGAACTGCTGCCAGGCGAATCCGACGAACGCCGCGCAGGCCAGCGCGAACACCGCGACGGTCAACAGCACGGACCGTCCCTCGCGCGGATCGAATTGCCGGCGCACGCGGGAATTGTCGATTTCCTGCTCGAAGAAAATCTCGCGCGACGCCGCGCGCGGACGCGGCGCCGCTTGCACGCGCGGTTTCACCGCTGTCCGTGCCGGAGCGCCTACTCGCATTCCATTGGCAATCGCCGCCATGTTCAGATCCTTTCCGCGCAACGCAGCCGGGCGCTGCGCGCCCGGGGATTTGCAGCCGTTTCTTCTTCCGAAGGCCACACCACATGCTTGGTGAGCGTGCGGCACGTGCCTTCCGTGTGCCAACGGCGAAAAACGTTTTTCACCACGCGATCCTCACCGGAGTGGAAAGCGATCACCACAATCCGCGCGCCCGGCCGCGTGACGTCCGGCGCTTGCTCGAGCAGCGACTCGAGTTGTCCCAATTCGTCGTTTACGAAGATACGCAATGCTTGAAAGGTCAGGGTCGCGGGATGCAGCCGGTGATGATGAGTACGCGAACCCGGAACCGCCCGCTCAATCACGCCGGCCAATTGCTTGGCCGTGTGGAACGGACGATTCCGGACGATCGCGTTGGCGATTCTCCTCGACCTCCTTTCTTCTGCGTATTCGTAAATCACACGAGCGAGCTCGCGCTCGTCCGTGCGGTTTACAACCTCAGCGGCCGTCAACTCCTGCGCGGGATCCATGCGCATATCGAGCGAACCCTCGGCCGCAAAACTGAAGCCGCGTGCGGAGTCGTCCAGTTGCATTTGCGACAATCCGATATCGGCTAAGATTCCGTCCACTTTTCCCCCAAACTCTTCCACCGCGGCGGCTAAACCCTTGAAGGCCGCCTGTCGAACCCAAACCTTTTCTCCAAACCGGGCCAAACGCTCGCTGGCTAATGCGACAGCGCTCGGGTCCCGATCCAGCGCCAACAGGCGCCCCGTGGTAAGCCGTTCCGCGATCGCTTCGCTATGGCCGCCGCCGCCCGTCGTGCAATCGACATAGCGGCCTTCAGGTCGGACCGAGAGAAATTCGAGCGCTTCACGGCAAAGAACCGTGATGTGCCGGGCGTGTCCAGAGAAGGGGTCCAACATAGCATTTGGTTAAATCCCCATTTCTCCGATCTCTTTGAGATCGGCTTCGGTGAATGGCTCTTCGGCCAACCTGCGGGCCTCGTTGCTGGTGATCACTTCCAGGTAATTGACCATGCCCAGCACGCTGACATCGCCGAGCATCTTCAAGTCTTCCCGGAGGCGTTGAGGCAGTAAGAGCCGGCCCTGGTTATCGGCCTCGACTTCGCCGCCCCAAAAATTCACCTTGTGCTTTAAGCGTGACTGCGGACCATTAAATGAACTATTGAATTTCGACTCGATCTTGGTCCATTCTGTGAGCGGATACACGCGAGCGCTCTTGCCATCGAGCGACGTAACGAAGAAGACGCCTCCTGGGAAGGACTCATTGAGTACCTTCTGGAAGGCAGCCGGCACTTTCAGGCGGCCTTTGTCGTCGACCTTCGTTTCAGAGTTTCCGCGAAGCATGGCGCTTTGTTGGCTTGCGTGTTTCCTGGAGGCTAGTAGAGAAGAGGTCCAAGCCCGCGCCGGCCGAACCTCTTATCCACTTTCGACCAGAAACAGCAACAAGTCCTCCACAATTTCCCACTTTCCAAGAAAAGTGTCAAGAGAAAACATTATGATTTTCTTTTTTTCTTTCTGACAGATACGGTACATGCTGATGGTCTTCGTTGAGGGGCCTATTAGTTGTGCATAGTGCGGTCGGAGGCCCCATTTCTAGAGGGGAAACGGCGGCTTGAGTGTGGTGGCTGATGGCCGGTTCGGATCGGCGAAGTTTGGGGTTGACGGGATTAGCCTGCTATGGCAAAATACGAAAACAATACGAAATTAGTAATTAGTAAATCGAATTTATAGCGAAACAAGGGCCGGGGTGCGAGGGCGATGGTAAACATCAAAATTACAAAACGAAGCTACCAGTTGGGTCTCGCGTTGATCTTCGTTCAAGTCGTGGTGGCCCAGGTGCCCGCCCAGGGGCCGGTGGCCGAGCGTCACGAGTTTGTGATCCCGAATTTTCACACCGAGAGCGGCGTGACCCTGCCGCAAGCGCGCGTGGTCTACGCGACGTATGGGCGTCTCAACTCCGACAAGTCGAACGCGATCCTGATGCCATCGCACTATATGGCCAATTTTCACGGCTACGAGTGGCTTATCAAGACGGAGCAGGCGCCCCAGCGCTGCCTCGATCCGTCGAAGCTGTTTCTCGTGGCGACGGAATTGTTCGGCAACGGAAACTCGTCGTCGCCGAGCAACACGCCGGAGCCGCACCATGGTCCTCGCTTCCCGGTGATGACGATTCGCGACAACGTTTCGGCGGTCCATCAATTGCTGACCGACGAATTGAAGATTACGCACCTCCGCGCGGTCGTCGGATTCTCGATGGGCGCCGAGCAAGCGTTCCAGTGGGCGGTGAGCTATCCTGAATTCGCCGACCGCATCGTGGCAACGTCGGGCACGGCCAAGTGTTATCCGCACGGCGTGGTGCGACTCGAAGGCCAGATCGCCGCGATTACCGCCGATCCGACGTTCCAAGGCGGCGACTACACGTCGCCACCGGCGAAGGGCTTGGAGGCGTTCGGAACCGTTTGGGCGGCGTGGTTGTACTCGCAAGAATGGTGGCGCCGCGAGTTGTGGCGCACCAACGCGGCGCCCGGCGCAACGTTTGAGTCGACGCTGAACCGCTTTCGGACGCGCTTCATTCCCGGCGCCGACGCCAACAACATCATTCTACAAATGCGCACGTGGGAGAAACACGACGTGGGAACCACGCCAGGGTTCAACGGCGATGTGGAGCGCGCGCTGCGCTCGATCAAAGTCCCGGTCCTATACATGCCATCTGAAACGGACTTGTACTTCCCCGTCGGCGACGCGCGTTATGAGGCGCAATTCATTCCTAAAGTGACGCTGATGCCGATTCCCTCGCTGTGGGGACACACCGCGGGTGCAGCCAGCAATCCAGCGGATGGGAAGTTCCTGAATGAAAACATCGGGAAGTTTCTGGGCGTGAACTAGTGGGGTGCGTCAAGCAGAATGCGACTTATAATCCGCGATTCTCTCGCCACGCATCGCGGACGAAGCCCCGAAAAGGGGCGAGCTATGTCAGCCCAGGCCGGAGCCGGAACTTTTTTGCTCCGGCGCAGGCCTGGGTCGAGTTGGATTCTGAAATGGAGTCCTGAAAGGACGACCCAAACCTCATTCGCCCGCGTCGCGCTCTGGTTTTTTGAATCGCGCTTTCAGCGCTCCGTTCTACCGCATTGTCACCCAATCAGGCCTGCGCCGGAGCAAAAAACGCTCCGGCTCCGACCTGGGTTGTCATAGCTCGCCCCTGCAGAGTCTGTGTGACAACTCAGCCCTGCAGGGCTGCGTTGCCACACAGACTCCTTCGGGGCACGCGGCCCTCGCATAAGTCGCAGAATTTGTAACGCACTACACTAGTTACTTCGCCGGAGCGCCTTGCGGCTCTTTCGCCAGCAACTGTTCCTTGCGATAAACGAGCGTTCCGGTTTCGTAGCTGGCGATTTCGAAATCATGGCCGTGCGTGATCGCGTCGGTGGGGCACGCTTCGACGCAGTATCCGCAAAAGATGCAACGGTTGTAGTCGATGTTGTAGACCTTGGCGTAACGGTCGCCGGCGCTGACCCGATTGTCGCCGGTATTTTCGGTTGCTTCGATGTAGATGCAATTCGACGGACACGCCGCCGCGCACAGAAAACACGCCACACACTTCTCGAGACCATTGGCGTCGCGCTGAAGGACATGGACGCCGCGAAAGCGGCCCTCGAAATTCGGCGGCTCGAAGGGATAATCTTCGGTGATGGTGGGCTGAAACAGCTCCTTCAGCGTGGTCGCCATTCCCTTGGCGATCGCGCCGGCCGTGTTGAGCGTATCGCTAATCATCAGGGTGAGTATAACACGCGGTGTGAAATGATGGCGCGATGCGGCCGCGTGTTTACATCGAGACTTCAATGCAGCGCTACGTGGTACGTTAGAGGAGACGTGCCGAAGTTGTGGACTCGAAGCCCCGATCATCTGCACGCCGTACGAACTGGAGGCATAGCGATGATTCAGGATCCCATTGTCGAGGAGATTCACGCCATCCGTGCGGCGATCGCCAAGGAATTCGGCTATGACCTTCGAAAGTACGTCGAATATCTCCAACAGGAGCAAAAGAAACACGGCGCTCGTCTGGTGAAATTGCAGCCGCGCCGCTCGCGCGCCGCTCGCCGTCAGAAAAAAGCTGGCTAGCCTCTTAGCTTCCTCGCGATATCCCCGGCGATCGCCTTGCCGTGGAAACGTCCGTTCTCGATGAAAATCTCGCTGGTGTGCGTGCCCGCCACCAGCACGCCCGCCAAGTACACACCCGGCGAGTTCGTTTCCAACGTCTGCGGATTGCATTCCGGCCGGCCCGACGTTGGATCGATGTGCACGCCCACGGATTTCTGCATGTCAAAATCGGGATGATAGCCGGTCATCGCCAGGACAAAATCGTTTTTCACCCACCGTTCACCTTCCGCCGACGAAATCAGCACCCGCGACTCCTCGATCGCCTTCACAACGGCGTTGAAATGCGCCGTTATCTCACCGCTCTTGATGCGATTCTCGATGTCCGGCATGATCCAATACTTGATGTGCCGATGCAGCGCGGCGCCGCGATGCACCATCGTCACGCGCGCGCCGTGGCGATACAAATCGAGCGCCGCAATCGCCGCCGAGTTCTTGCCGCCGATGATCAACACATCGCAACTCGAAAATGGGTGCGCTTCGCGATAGTAGTGGCGCACTTTGGGCAAATCTTCCCCGGGAATGCCCAGGCGATTCGGCAGATCGTAGTATCCCGTCGCCAGCACGAGCTTGCGCCCGCGCGTGACGCGTTTCTCGCCGTGCTGCGTTTCCGAATGCACCACGAAATCGCCGTCCGAGCCTTCGATCTTGTCGACGCGCTCGTAGAGCCGCACCGGCAGTTGGTAGTGCTGCGCGACTCTCCGGTAATACTTCAACGCTTCCACGCGATTCGGCTTCTCGCGCAAACTCGTCATGGGAATGTCGCCGATCTCCAACAGTTCCGGCGTGGTAAAGAAAATCATTTCCGTCGGATAGTTCGAAATCGAGTTGACGAGACACCCTTTTTCGATCGCCACCAGCGACAACCCGGCCTTTTTACACTCGATGGCCGTGGCGAGTCCGGTGGGTCCGGCGCCTATGATGATGACGTCGAGGATTTCCATTAACGGTCTACTGGAACTGCAGATTGCGCTCGAAATCGGCCGGCGATGTGGCCGCGCCCTTGGCCGTTTCAAGATCAATCTGGCCGCCCTTGTACAAATCGGTGAGGCATTGATCGAACGTCTGCATGCCGTACATCTCGCGGCCCTTCTCGATGAAGTCTTTCATCGAATCGGTCTTGTCGGGATCGGCGATGCACTCCTGAATCGACTTCGTTTGGCGCATGATTTCGCACGCCACCACACGGCCCGTGCCGTCGGCCCGCGGCAAAAGGCGCTGCGAGATCACTGCCTTCAGCGTCTCGGAAAGGCGCATGCGCAGCGACGTTTGTTCCGCCGGCTCGAACACGCTGATCAAACGCGAAATCGTCTTCGGCGCGTCGGTGGTGTGCACGGTGGAAAACACCAAGTGACCCGTTTCCGCCGCCTTGATCGCGATGTCGATGGTTTCCTTGTCGCGCATCTCGCCGACCAGAATAATGTCGGGATCCTGCCGCAACGCCGCGCGCAACGCTTTGCTGAAGCCTTCGGTGTCGGCGCCGCATTCGCGTTGCATGATGCTGCACTTCTCATCGCGATACAAGAATTCGATCGGATCTTCGATGGTGATGATCTTGTTCTGCTTGTTGTGATTCACGTGATTGATCATCGCCGCGAGCGTCGACGATTTGCCGGAACCGGTCACGCCGGTCAGCAGGATCAATCCGCGCTCGGTCATCGCGATATCGGCCATCACCTTCGGCAAGCCCAGCGTCTCCACCGTCGGCAGCGTCAAGGGAATATGCCGGAGTACCAGCGCCAGCGACCCGCGCTGGCAGGCGATGTTCACGCGGAACCGTCCCAGGTCGCTCATCGAATACGAGCAATCGTAATCGGTGATTCCGGCGACCGTGGCCGCCACATTTTCCTTGTTGCACTTGCGCGACGCCAGCAGAATGCCGGCGACCACCGTGGCGGTATCGGCGGGACCCAGCGGAACATTACCGGGAGGCTCGACCAGTTTTCCCTTGAGACGAACGCGAAAGCCCGATCCCGCGGCAACGTGCAGGTCGCTTCCTTTTTCGTTGACCATCCACTTCAACGCCACTTGAAAGCGTTCGTAGGCGCTGATGCCGCGCGCGGATGTCTCAGTTGTCGCCATTTACGTGCCCCTCCAAAGCCCTGGTCGATCGAACCATATCGTATCCGGGCCATCGAACGGTGTCAATGAAGCGGTTGCGTTGTGCCGCAACCCGTTTGGTGCGCATGCATCCGTAAAAGGAGGCGACACCGCTACAAACTGCGATCCGGTGGCCTCGAGCAAGGGAAAAAAGGTAGTAGCTCAATCTGAATTCGATCCAGGACTTGCGGAAATCGAACCCTTGCGCGTAGATATGTTTTGTATCAGGGCACGGCTTCAGCCGTGCTGCCAGCCTTGTTCCTGGGGCTTTAGCCCCTGAGGCTTTGCACTTGGCAAGATTGCGGATCAGCCGTTGTTTGCGGGGGCTAAAGCCCACGATTTCCAAACGTCTGGGTCGGCACGGCTGAAGCCGTGCCCTGATACAAGAAGAGATGCAAAGCGGCTGCGCAGACGATTGGCTCACAGTTCCACAGGGATCGAATTCAAATTGGCCACGACCGGAAAAAATCGGGTCACTACATCCGGGGATTCACGAATTGCTTGTTGATGTTCACCAAAGGCATCACCGAGGCGGCCGACGTCGCGAAAGTTGCGCGACACGATCATGGAAGCGGTCGCGTCGTTCTGCGGCGAAGATTTCGCGGTTGACGCTGCGCTTGTGCCAGTGGCTGAAGAGTAACGGCGCGCGCCCCTAACAGATTGATTCTACAGCGTTTAACTACTCGGTAGGTTCGTTTTGTAATTTTAGTATTTCTGGGGTTTGTGCTTCCCGGTCAACCCAACCGCATATTCAAACCATTATGACATATCGCTCCAAATGATTCCGGCGCAGCGAGACCTACGGGCCTGATTCGATGGACAATAAAAACCGCAGTGTGTAAAAAATGGTGTGTCATTCTGTGACGGCTGAGCACCGAGCCTGCTCGGCGGGATCAAGAATTCAGTGAGACATTACCTACTTTCGTTGGACGTGACCGGCCACTGCATTTGTGCTACGATTCAATTCATCAGCGTCGGCGTCCGCCCAGCTTGCGCTATCCCGGAGGGCCGGAACTTTATTGATTTGGAGGCTCCCCCCAATGCGAGCCATTTCGTTCGTTCGTTCGTTCGTTCGTTCGTTCATTGTTAACAACCCTGATCCACAACAGGCGTCAATCCAAGACTCGCGCCTCGCGCGATGAGATGCGCGAAACGTTTCGGCAAATGCTCGCCGACCCCAAAGATCGCCGCTTAATCGTGAGCGCGATCATGGAAACTCTTCCGGGCGCCTTCCCAATCACCGGCGGAACTTGTAGCACACCGGCCAGCGAAGTCAGCAGTGGAAACTTTGGCGCCGATTGCTCGGATACCGGCGCATACACCTTTACGGGCAAAGTCGGCGTGGGAACGACGAGTCCGGCGGCCCAGCTTCAGGTGACGACGCCATCCACCTCAACGAGCATCCTGAACTTGACACGAGCCGGCAGCACGGGCGAGGTGTCGAGGGTGGTCAATGCGGATGGGACGGTAATCTATCAGGAAACTCCCGATACCGCCAACTACCACATGTATTACGGCTTGAACCCAAATTTTTGGTTAACGGGATCGGCAAACCAATTCACTTTTAACGGGATTACGAATGTCCGCGGCACTTTCTCCGCACTGAACATACAAATGAACCCGTATAACTACGCGACGGTTTCGAATCCCTTGACGAACGCGAAAATCGCGATGACCACCTGGGGTTGGAACGGCAGCAATGGCTACAGCATCGTAAGCGCAGCCAACCTCACAGCCACACAACTCGATACCACCAGCGGCCACTGCCAGCTAACTTTCGATTTCGGCGGCAGCCCGGTCGCAACGATGTTGTACAACGGCAACGTCGGGATTGGCACGTCGACGCCGTCAGCGAAACTGCATGTGGCAGGTACGCCCGGCACCGATGGAATCATGTTTCCGGACGGGACGCTACAGGTTTCCGCGGCGCTCAGCGGCTCTGGAACAATGAATCACACTGCCAAGTTTTCTTCGAGCGGCAGCCTAACAACGGGCGCGTTGTATGACAACGGCACGGATGTCGGCATCGGTACGACGAGCCCGACAGCAACTCTCGATGTCGCCGGCACTTTCGAATCCCAGACAGTAAACCAAATCGTTTTTCTCTCCCCGGCGGGCGGATCGACGGATGATTCCGTTGCCATCAACGCGGCGATTGCTTCGCTCTCCGCCGCCAATGGCGGAATCATCATGCTGATGCCGGGCACCTTCAATATTCAGCACACAATCGTCGTGAACGGAAATGGCGTAAAGCTGCGGGGCTTCGGCGGCGCTATGGGGCAGACGCAAGGCGGCACCGGCGCCTCGGCCAGCACGTTGCTGTGGTCAACTACAGCCGGCCCGGGCCCGATAGTTTCCGCCGCGCCAACGTCTGCGAACGTGCAACTCCAAGACATCGAAGTGTCCGACTTGTTGCTCAACGGGAGCGGCGTAGCACAGACCGCACTTCTGCTGGATCGTGTGAATGGGTCCAAGTTCATCAATCTCAACGTTCAAAACATGTCGACAACGTCGTCGGTAGGTTTCAAACTCACGGTGACGACAGCGACTGCGGACAACATCGACACCGATTTCAACCTCTTTGAAAACTGCTCGGTAGGCGGTGTCACGACTGGTCTGGTCCTCGACGGACTGGAGCCGACAATCAAAGCCAACACGACGCACAACACTTTCGTCGGACTGACGATCGTGTACACGCCCGCGTATTCCAGCGAAACCGAAACCACAACCGACGCTGGCATCTTGTTGAACGACTGCGACAACAATTCGTTTTACGCTGTCTACGTCTTCAACGCTGGAAACCCTCCCTTCTCGCCGGACTACAGTTCAGTGGTTATAAACAATCCCACTAACGCGCGGTCGAACTACTTCTACCATCTAGAGGCAGGCAACCTGAACGCCTCCAATGTGGTCGTAGGCGGCGTTGTGGTAAAGAACGCCAGTGGCGCACCGCCTTCAAAGAACTTTGTCTTCGGCCTGGATCTTGCGAACGGTCAGCCGGAACCGGTGGCAATCTCTGGAGGTACTGTCTCCAGTAGCTCCAGTTTCAATGATGCCAGCCCCTATCTATACTGGGTGGATTCTAAAGGCAATTTGGGCGGTGGTTTATCCGCCGCCCAATATTCATCTGCCGCAACTGGTGGCACGGCAGTCAATCTGCCGCTGACCTTCGCTACATCACAGACCGAACGCATGAGGATTGATCCGAATGGTCGCCTTCTTGTGGGGCTTGCTTCGTCAGACGTGACCGGCACTGGTGTGATCGCAGAGAACTTTGTTGCTGTGGCGACAGGTACTACCAGCGCTTCTGTGGTGTCCATGGGCGCATTCGCGGGCGGATCTGATCCCCATACATTCCTCGCTTCCAGCAGGACAATAACTGGCGGAGTTGGCGGCCCCGACCTGCCGTTAGTCTTTTATACCGCCCGGGCGGAACGATTCAGAATCGAGGCGGCCACGACGTTCTCAACGCGATTCAGCTCCAACGTGACGGTCTCGGCGGACGCCACCTACAATATCGGTGAGTCTTCCCAAAGGTGGGCGAACGTCTATGCTGGTTACGTTGACGCAAGACACGCCTACAACGTCAATGGAACTCAGGTCGTTACCGCACAACAGCCGGGTATAGCCAGCGTTACGGAAACAGCGGGCACCAGCTATACGTCGACCGAGCAGAATATGCTGAACGATCTGAAACAGGCGCTCAACAACCTGCTTGCAGCGGTAAGGACCCATGGATTAATCGGGTCCTAGCGACTGGTCAACCCTTCTACGAACGATTTCTCTAAAAAGAGGAGGACCAGTGGCAAGCGACGGGCAGCGAGGGGATGCGGATCGGCCTAGTGTGGTAGGTAAGATGCGATCAACGCGGGTCCGCGCATCCGTTCTGAGCGCGCTCCTATGCGCCTTAATTCCAGCCTGCGCCCAAACGCCCCTATGGATCCAGACTTTGCCAATCGGCTCTCAGCCTTTAGGGATAGCAGTTCTGGCCGCAACGCCGTCAATGGGCAGTCCGGATGCGTACGCCGCTGTCGCACTCTCCGGAGAGAATGCAGTAGCGTTCCTGCAGTTTCAGTCCGGCACCTTCGTCAGTCAGGTCGTCACGCCGCTCAACGCCAAGGTAGCCGTCCAGGGGCCTTATTCGGTCGCTGCATGCGGTTCGCAGTTCGTCGTGACCTCGCCTTCGACCGGCTCGATCATTGTCATACAGGCACCCAGTATGGCCCTAGTGGGGGCCGTCAACGTTGGCCCTCAGCCGTATTCGGTGGCGTGCTTTGCAAACTCAGCGACCACGTTTGCGGCGGCCGTGTCGACGCTGGGAGACAACGGTTTGGTACTGGTTGACCTTCATTCGTTAGCGGTTACGGGTCGCGTGATCGGTGTTGCAGGCAGCCGCGGCTATCACGGGATTGGGTACTCAGTCTATGGGTCCACAAGCTATCTGTGGATCGCGGGAACGGATCAAAACATTGTCACCATCGTGGACCCCGTCGCTTTAAAGATTGTCGTTACGTTTCCCGTTCAGAGCCCAACGGCAATTGATTCCTATAACGGCGAGATTGAAATTGCCAGCGCCGGAAGCAACAGCATCCTTGTTTTCAGCGCGAGCCTCAGCCTCATTTCTACGCTTACCGGTATTACCAGTCCCCAGGATTTGCTCGTGACTAGCCCCGGGCAGATCGGAGTCAACAAGTTTGATATCGGGGACTTTGTCGCGTCGGGTCCCGGCAATCCACTACTACAACTTTCCCACTCCTCTCCTCCAGCCAAGGCGACCATCCAAGCGGCGACCGGGGCTGTGGCCCTTGCCAGCGTCATCGGCGTAGCTGCACTTGCCACGATTCCAGCCGCCAATTCCATCGCTTACATTCAACAGCAGCCCAATCCTCCAGGTGCCTTGTCGATCGTGAATGCGGCATCATTCCAAAACGGAAACCTGGCGAACGGCACGGTTGCTCCTGGTTCGCTGGCGACCCTGTTTGCCAGCGATGGCGCCAACCAGAACACCTCTGCCACGGCGATCCCGCTGCCAACTTCGTTGGCGGGCGTTTCGTTGCAGGCTGGAAGTGTCACGTTCTCGAATACGACGGGGACTTGGTCTTTTTCCTCAGTCGGCAGTGTGCCGCTCTTATTCGTCGGGTCGAACCAGATGAATTTCCAGGTACCATCCGATTTGGTTAGCGGAAGCTCAGTTGGCTTCCAGTTGACGAGCGCGAACGGAACTACGCTCGTGGGCATGAACTCAGTTGTTACAGCGTTGCCAGGGATCTTCAGTCTTTCGTCCAGTGGGAGTGGGCAAGCTGCCGTGCTGAACGAAGACAATACGCAGAACTTCGCTACAAACCCTGCGGCTCGCGGCAGCGTGATCCAGATCTTCGCGACGGGTGCGGGCGTAACCAATCCCTTGCTCGCTGCGGGCCAAGCCGCGCCGACAAGCGGCTCGCTGGTGCTGACGCAAGTGCAACCCACGGTGACCATAGGCGGCGTGAATGCGCCGGTCCAATTCAGCGGTCTGGCCCCCGGCTTTGTGGGACTCTGGCAGATCAACGCTACGGTGCCGATGAACGCACCGACAGGCGCCAGCGTAGCCTTGGTGATTTCCGCTGGCGGGCAAACGAGCAACACCGTCACCATTGCGGTGCAGTAAAATCTAGTTCCGCGGCCCGAGTTCCGAGGCCCGAGTGGAAAAACCAGAGGCCCGAGGCCCGAGTTCCGAGGCCCGAGTCGAAAACCCTTGGGGCCCGAGAGTCGAGTTCCTAGTAAGACGCCGGCTATGCCATTGCCGTTCGACATTTGACCACGAAGTATCGCAACACTGACGGTCCCGTGTTAGCGAGACCAAAGTTTGTGCCCGCGCGAGCGAGAATCACGTCGCCCGTGCGAACGGGCGTGGTCTCGCCGTCGAGCGTAAAACGTCCGCCGCCTCCCAGGATGTACAGAATTTCCTGTTGATCCGGCTGCACGTGCAATCCCACGCGCGCGCCCGGAGCCATTTCCGTCACGGCGGCCACGGTGAACGGCGGCGCATCGGTTTCGGAGTACAAGGGAAAGCGCAAAAACTTGCCGGATCCCCCCGCGAGTCCTTCGATTTCCAGCGGCGTTACCCGGTCATGATTCAAGATGTAGTTGGCCAAAGCAATTCTCCGTCACGAAAGACTTTATGAATGACAACCCCGCATCGAGCACTGGAGTGCGTTTGATTCGTGGGGCGGGAAGAAACGTCCTCAAGTATCACACGATCATTGGGAAACGACAAACCAAACAGCGCACTGGCCCGTGAACCGGCCATCGCCAGCGCGTCGTCGAGCGAAACGCCGGCGAATCGCACGGTGTTCGCGACCGCCTGATGCATCGAGAGCGCCGATCCCGCGAGACGTTTCGGTTTAACACCGTGCATTTCTACGCGACCCACGCCGCCAGGCCCGGATGGCTCGCTCAAATCCACTTGCTGCTCGCCCAGCCGGTACGCGCCCGGCTCGCAACCGGCCGGCGAACTCGCGTCTGTGACGAGAATCACTCGCTCCGGGCATTTTGCGCGAATCATCGACTGCACCACGCCCGGCGGCAAGTGATGGCCGTCGACGATTAGCGACACGCACAGATCGTCGCACGCCAACTGCTCCCAGATGGGATTCCGCAGCCGGTCGACCATTGGCGCGCAACCGTTGCCCAAGTGCGTGGAAATCCGCGCGCCCGCGCGTACAGCCTCGGCGATTTGTGCGCTGGTCGCGGCCGTATGGCCGATCGCCACGGCGATTCCGCGCTCTCTCAGCCAAGCGACAAACTTGGCCGCCTCAGGCCATTCCGGCGCCAGCGTCACCAAGCGGATGAGTCCGCGCGCTGCTTCTTGCAATCGCAAAAACTCGTCCCGATCCGGCGCGCGGACGTGTTGCCGAGGATGCGCGCCGCGCGGACCGTCCTCGGGCGAAATCGACGGTCCTTCTACGTGGATTCCCGCGATGGACGAGCCAATCGCACGCGTCTCTTTTTGAGACATTTCGGCGACGCGCGCCGCAGACCGCAAGCACTCGCACATGTCGGCGTGGCTGGCGGTAATGATGGTCGGGAAAAACCGCGTCACGCCGGTCTTCCACATGCTCTCGATGGCGCGTTGGTAGTCCCCCGTGGTAACGCGAGGATTGTTGAAATCTGTGCCACCAAACCCGTTCACTTGAGCATCAAAGAATGCCGCTGCTTCGCGTGTGTTACTCATTGATTTCAATGATAACCAAGAAGGTTCACCTGCGAAAGATTTGTGCTTTCCAACCAACGATACGCTTGTTATACTCTAAAGGTATCCCAAGGGTTAGCTCCGCACAGAGGCCCCACACCTGGGCGTAGCTTGGGGGATCCGAGCTGTTGAAATCAAGAATTCATTCGTTTCAAGACGGAGGAAGCTCAATGTTTCGCAAGCTTTTGACCTTGGTCCTGCCGGTTGTGATTCTGATGGGCGCTGCCGGCGTTCTTTCGGCACAACAAATCGGTCCTGGACCCGCTCCTGATCCGGTGTTGCCCATGGGCAGCATTTGGGGCGGCGTGGGATTGTGGAAGACGCTCTCGGCGGATACGCCTCCGGCCAAATCGTGGGGAACGTCAGGCTGGATGGATCGCATCAATCGCAACCCCGGCCAGATGACCATTACCGAAACGGGCACCAGCTTATTCTGGTCGCCCACCGATCGCCTGGAATTGATGGTTCGCGTCAACGTAAACACGCGCATCGATGCCCGCCGCGACGACGAGTTGAGCTTGGGTCAGGCCACGCTATTCCAATTGCATTACAACGCCTGCAGAGGCTGCCCGCTGTTGGCCGCTCCCGTGGCGATGCCGGGATTGGCGATCAACCAGTTGCGCAACCCGATCTACAACCTGCTGACCGGGCGCGCCGGTTACTTCCCGCTCTTTCCGTACGTCAACCGCCGTCTGCAGACTGGCGTGGGCGACGTCGTGGTGGGCGGTGAATACAACATCGCATCGGAAAATCGCGGCGACAGCGTCAGCTTCGCAATCCATCCTTGGTTTTCGATTCCCACGCATCACCAGCAGGGACCGTTGTTCAACACCGGCGATCAAACCGGAACGTTCCTGAGCGGCGTCGACTTCCTGTTGAGCAAGAAGCAAGGCATGGCGGGACTGTACTTCAACGGCGGCTACGAATTCTTGCCGACGGTGAAGTCGGGCGGCGTCACCTTGATCAGTTCGATGAGCGACATCCCAGTCCGGGTGGGCATGAACATTCCGCGCACGTCCAGACTGCAGTTCATCGTGGAAGGTACGGGCGACTTCTTTATTGGCGGCACGCCGAACACTTCGTTCGGATCGCCGTCGCCGATCGACGTAACGGCCGGCTTCCGCGCTTACGTGAAGGATTGGCTGGCGTTGAACGCCGGCTATCGCCGCCCGGTGAACGAGTACGGCGGCGACAAGAACGGTTTCTATTTCTCGATCACCACCACTAATGTTCCGGTGGCTCCGGTTCCGGTGGCTCCGCCTCCGCCCACCGTGAGCTGCTCGGCCGATCCGGCGCGCACCACGCCGGGTAACATGATTCGCCTGATCGCCACCGGCAGCACCACCGCTTCCGGCGCGCTCAGCTATTCGTGGAACACGATGGCCGGCACCTTGCAAGGCGCCAACACCGCCGAAGCGCGTTTGGATTCCACCAACCTGCGCCCCGGCGATTACTCGGCCACGGTTCGCGTGACCGATTCGAACGGCAGCTTCTCCGATTGCACCACGAACTTCTCGATCTTCGAAGCACCGAAGCATCCGCCGACCGCGTCTTGTTCGGTGAGCAGCCGCTCGGTAAATCGCGGTGAGCGTGTGACCTTCACGGTTACGGGCAACAGCCCCGATGGCCGTCCGCTGACGTATCGCTGGAGCGGTGCGGTGAGCGGCACGGGCACCAGCGCCAATCTCGACACCACCAGCCTCTCGGCCGGAACGTACACCGGAACGGCACGAGTGAGCGACGATCGCGGCTTGACGGCCGATTGCTCGGCGTCCACCACGGTCAGCGTCCCGGCCCCGCCGCCGACGCCGAAGTCGCAAGTGCTGAACACCTGCTCGTTCACCAGCGCTTCCAACAAGGCTCGTCCGGCACGCGTGAACAACGAGTGCAAGGCGATCCTCGACGACGCGGCGCTCCGCTTGCAGCAACAAGGCGACGCCACACTCGTAGTGGCCGGCAGCGAAACCGAGAAGGAAACGGACGCCGCCAAGAAGGCCGCCAGGAAGAAGACACCGGCCGATCTGGGTGCGCAGCGTGCCGCCAACGTGAAGGATTACCTGGTCACGGAAAAGGGCATCGCCGCGGGCCGCATCGAAGTTCGCTCGGCCACCAGCGGCAACGCCGATTGCGTCCTGACGCTCGTTCCGCGTGGCGCCAGCTACGACGGTCCAGGCGCGGCGGTGACGGAACCGAACCCGCAACCGCGCGACGCCAAGAAACCGGCGGCCAAGAAGAAGTAACGCTTGACACCGGTTCGACGCGCGATACTCGCAGTCGCGTTTTGCAGTTCGCTTTGGACTCTATGGGCTGCCGCGGAAACCACGTGGCGGCCCATTGGTCCCTTTGGCGGCGACGCACGATCGCTGGCCGCCGATCCCCACAATTTCGCGCATCTCTACCTCGGCACCAGCAACAGCCAGATTTATTCCTCCCCCGACGGCGGCCAACACTGGTCGCGACTCTCTGAGGTCGCGGCGCGCCAGGATTTCGTTATCGGCCGCTTGTTGATTCATCCAAAAGACTCGAACATTTTGTACGCCGGCGCCTACACAACCGGCAACGGCGAAGGCGGCGGCGTTTTTCGATCCACTGACTCGGGCAAGACCTGGAAAGAGCTGCACGGCATGAATGGTCAAAGCGTGCGCGCGCTGGTCTTCGCGCCAAGCGATGCCGACCGTATGTTCGCGGGCACGCTGGAAGGCGTGTTTCGCTCGACGGATGCGGGATCGTCGTGGTCGCGCATTTCTCCAAAGGACAACGCCGAAATCCACAACGTGGAGTCGCTGGCCGTCGATCCGCGCGATTCCAACATCGTCTACGCCGGCACGTGGCATTTGCCGTGGAAAACAAGCGACGGCGGCACCAGTTGGGTGTCGATCAAAGAAGGTATACTCGACGACTCGGACGTTTTCACCATCACCGTCGACTGGTCGAACAACTCGACGGCGTATCTTGGCGCGTGTTCCGGCATTTATCGCACCGACAGCGCGGGTCAGCAGTGGCGCAAAGTCCACGGGATTCCGTTTTCCGCGCGGCGCACCCGCGCCATCAGGCAAGACCCGCAGCATCCGACCGTCGTTTACGCCGGAACGACCGAAGGATTGTGGAAATCCACCGACGGCGGCGGCGCCTGGACGCAAATGACCTCGCCGACGCTGATCGTCAACGAAGTGGCCATCGATCCCGCGTCGCCCGAGCACGTGATCCTGGCGACGGATCGCGCGGGGGTGCTGGAAAGCGTCGACGGCGCGAAGAGTTTTGCGCAGATCAACACGGGGTTCTCGCATCGCCAGATTTGGCGTTTGGAATCATGGACCGCGCCGAACGGCAAGAAAGTTTTGGCCGCCGCGGCGCGCTATGACAAAGAGTATGGCGGCGTTTTCCTGAGCGAAGACGGCGTCACGTGGCGCGGGCTTCCCGACGGACTCAACGGAGCGGACGTCATCAGTTTGATCGTGGGTCCCGACGGCACGCTTGTCGCCGGCGCCACCAGCGGCTTGTATCGTTTTCTCACCGACAAAGGCGTTTGGGAAGGCTTCGGCCGCTTGCTCACGCTCGTGAAATTGCCCTCAGGCCGCGACGGATATCGCGGATCGCCGGCGGAATTTCCCATCGCCGACTTCGCAGTGTCGTCGCGCACGCTTTTCGCCGCGACACCGGAAGGCGTGCTGTGGTCGCGCGACGGCGGCGCTACCTGGGAACATACTTCGCCCGCTTGGGACGTGGAACGTCTTACGTCGTACGGAAAAATGTTGATCGCCGCCACGACTACCGAGGGCATTCAGATTTCCCTGAACAGCGGTGCGCATTGGACGCCGAGTTCCCTGCCCGCTTCGCCGGTGCAAGTGGAGCGCCTGACGACCGACGGCAAGCGAATCTGGGCGGCCACCGATCACGGATTGTTCCGCTCGACCGACGCGAGCATCGATCCCGCCACAATTCGCTGGGAAGTTCTTGGTCATGGCATTCCGACGGGCACCGTGTTCGACGTTCTGCTCGATCCTGGCGATCCGGGACGCGTCTACGTAGGGTCTGCGGTGAACAATCGCATTTATGTGTCGCGCGACGGCGGCGCGTTCTTCGAACCGATGCTGGAATCAGGTGAAGAAGCAAGATATATCGGGCGTCCGCACCGGTTGTCGTTGGGTCCGGGCGGCAAGTTGTACTTGGCCAGCGATCACGACGGGTTGTTTTCGCGAGTGCCGTAGAAAGAAACGCTGCGCGCCTTGATCCGTCTAGCTGGTCTGACGGTCGATGAATTCCGCGAACTTCTCTAACCAGACACAGTACAATCGCTCGAACCGGATAGCTTCTTCCGCGGGAGGACTCGATGGCTTTACCGGAAATTCGTCCCTTGACGTTCGGCGAAACGCTCGACCGCAGCTTTGCGTTTTATCGCAGCCACTTCCTGACGCTCGCGCTGATTTGCTTGATCCCCGGCGCGCTCGTCGCGCCACTCAATCTCTTCCTACGCGTGCCCGGCGGTCGACAGACGATTCTCGCGAATCCCACGCAACCACCGGACTTCGGACCGATGTTTCGCTTCATCGGCGTCATCTACGCGTTCCTGGCGCTCTACTCGTTCTTGCATTTCCTCGCGATGGCCGCGAGCGTCTTTGCCGTCTCGGAGTTGTATTTGGGCCGCCCGGTGAGCGTCGCCGACGCGTACCGGCGCATGTTCCAGCGCTTCTGGGCCCTGGCGAACGTTTGGATCAGCGTGGTGATTCGCGTGATCGGTTGCTGCCTCACGTTCTTCCTGATTCCTCTCGCACCGTTGCTGTTTCTCTGGTACGCCTTCTCGATCCCCGTGGTGCTGGTGGAAAAAATCAAGGTGCGTCACGCGCTGAAGCGCAGCCGCCTGCTCACGAAGGGTCAGCGCGGCCAGATTTTTCTGACGTTCCTGTTGATGACGATCCTGGCCTACATCGTGGCGTTCGCCCTGCAATCGCCGTTCCTGTTGCTGGAGGCGAAACTCGTCCATCACGGCGAGTTGGCGCCGGTGTGGCTCACGCTGCTCGCCGGCATTTTCGGCGCTGCGGGAAGCGCCATGACCACGCCGCCGTTGATGGTTGCGCTGACGCTGATGTACTTCAACACGCGCGTGATCCGCGAAGGATACGATTTACAATTGATGATGGAACGTTTGGGATCAGGCACCGCGGCGGGCGTCGAAACAGCGGTCGCGACGGATTCGCTTGCGCCCACGCGGTTGTTTGGAGATCTCACGCCAACACCGCCGCCTCCGCCACCGGAGCCGGACCCGGAGCCACCGACGGTATGAAGTTCCTCGCGCTTCTGTTGGCGCTTCCGCTGGGCGCGATGAGCTGGCGCGACTACCGTGCCGAGCTCGGCCGATGGTCCAATGAAATCGCGCGGATCGAAACGCATCCCGGCGAAGCCGCGCGATTGCGCGACGCGTTGCCGCCGAAATGGATCGTCGATCATGAAGGCCAACACTTCGAGCAGCCGACCACGTGGCTCAGTTCGGCGCTCGACACCATCGCGCACGATCCATCGACAGCCCATGCGCAGGCGGCCTTGATCCACGCGCGACTCGCGGCATTAAGCGACGCCGCGGCGGCGCTCGATACGCCGTTTTCCAGCGACAAAGCAACGCGCGCCAAACTCAGCGAAATCCTGGCGCGCCGCGAATTCAATCCGCGCGAGTCATGGTGGGAGCAGCTCCTAAAGAAAATCGATCATTGGCTGAGTGTCGCGCTGGAACCCGTGCGCCGCTGGCTGAACAAATGGTTCGGCCGCATGCGTCTGCCGTGGATCGGCGATGTTTCTCCGCCCTTCTTGCGCCTGCTGGCGCTCGCGCTGCTTCTCGGCGTGATCTATTTCTTCTCGCGCCGCTGGCTCTTCCGTCCGGATTCGGCGTCGCCACCGTTGGTCCCGCTCGACGCGGTAGAATCGCGCCGGGCCTGGCTCGATTTCGGACGCCGTGCGGCGGCGGCCGCCGAATCCGCGAACTTTCGCGAAGCCATTCGCTTGGCGTATTGGGCGGGAATCTACCGCTTGGAGGAACTGGGACTTTGGCGCGCCGAAAGCACCCGCACGCATCGCGAATATTTGCGCATGTTACCGGTGAGCGCCGCGCAAGCGAAGCCCCTCACGGCGATCACGCGTATGTTTGAACTGGCGTGGTACGGCGGTTATAACGCGGGCGCCGAAGAATTTCGTTTGGTAACGAATCATTTGGAAGAAATGGGATGCCACCTGCCCTCCAATCAAGCGACCGCAAACTCCTGATTGCCGCCGCGGTGCTGTTGTTAGTCATCGGCGCGGTCTCGACGCTCGGCGAGACCGAGAGCGGCGGCAGATTTCCGGCGTTCTCGAGCTATTCCACCGCCAAAGACGGCGCGAAGGCCGCGTACCTGCTGCTTCAGGAATCGGGATTCGCGGTGGAGCGCTGGGATCAGCCACTCGAGCGCCTGCCGCAAGCGAGCGGCGAGTCTGGTGTTGTGCTGATTCTCGCCGCGCCCAAGATTCCGGAGTCGAAGCTCGCTGTGTCGGAAGAAGAAGATGGGCTCGAGCGCTTCTTGCGAAACGGCGGGCGCGTGATCGCCGCCGGGGCGGAGGCGGCATCGATTCTCCCGCAGGCCTCGCGGCCGCCGGCCCTGCACGAAGAGAAAAAACCGGCGTCGGACGAGAACGCCGACGAGGACGAAGCCGAGACGGCCGCCGAACCGCCTTCCGAAACTCATGCCGCCATCGCGCCCAGCGCGATCACCCGCGGCGCGCCCATCATCGAAATGAAGGGCGCGCCCATGCCGCAAGTCAGCGCGGAATCGCGCGTGGTCGAGTACGCGGATCGCGCGGTGATCAGCTATCGCGTCGATTCCGGCGAAGTGATTTGGTGGGCCGACGGATTCCCGCTCACCAACGCAGGACTCCGTCGCGCGTCGAATCTTGAATTGTTTCTGAACAGCGTGCGCTCTCGGAAACACTCGCCCGCCGCGACGCGCATACTTTGGGACGAACATTTTCACGGCGAAACCGCCGACCTTTCCACGTACCTCATGCACACGCCCCTGCCGTGGCTCGCGGCGCAGGTGCTGCTGGTCTTCGCGGCGATGCTCGTCACCCTGGGACGCCGGCATGGTCCTTTGGTGTCGCTGAACGCGAGAAAGTCGCGCCTTTCACCGCTCGAGTTTGTGGAAACGCTCGGCGACTTGTACACGCGCAAGCATGCCGCGCCCGAAGCGCTGGAAACGGTGTATCAGGGATTCCGTTTTCTTGCCGCGAGACGTCTTGGTATTCCGCCCGGAGCTGCGCCCGAGAGTCTTGCCGCAGCCGCCTCCACGCGCTTCGCGCCCGAGCCGGCGCTCGTCGATTTGCTGCGCGAGTGCGATCACGCCGAACGATTCCACGACGTCCAAGAAAAGCGCGCCTTGTGGCTCGTTGGCGAATTGCATTCACTCGCGGCAAAGTGGGGTTTGTGATAGCGTTAGAGATTACCCCTCTTGCTTCGGAGACAACTGATTGACCGCAACATTACGGCAGACTGCGCTCCATTCCGTCCATAAGCGCCTCGGCGCAAAAATGGTGGACTTCGGCGGCTGGGACATGCCGGTAGAGTACGGCGGCTTGATCCGCGAACACATGGCCGTGCGCACCGCCGTGGGACTGTTCGACGTCAGCCACATGGGCGAGATCGAAGTGCGCGGACCAAACGCGCTCGCGCTGGTGCAGAAAGTCACGTGCAACGACGCGTCGAAACTCAACGTCGGCCAAGCTCACTACAACTGCCTGATGTACGAACACGGCACGCTGGCCGACGATCTGCTCACCTATCGCGTCGCCGACGATCATTTCTTTCTCGTGGTGAACGCCGCGAATCAAGACAAAGATTTCGAGTGGATGCGCGAGAACAATTCAATGTCCGCGACGCTCGAGAACAACGGCGATCGCTACAGTTTGCTCGCGCTGCAAGGTCCGAAAGCCGCGGAAATGCTTGGAGCGCTCACGTCAGCCCCGCTCGGCACGCTGAAATATTATTGGTTCACGCACGGCGACGTGGCCGGAATTCCCTGCCGCATCGCGCGCACCGGATACACCGGCGAAGATTGCTTCGAATTGTTCTGCGCTCCCGGCGCCGCGGAAAAACTTTGGGACATTTTGATCGACGCGGGCCAGCCACACGGCATTCTTCCTTGCGGGTTGGGTGCGCGCAACACGCTGCGCCTCGAAGCGGGGATGGCGTTGTACGGTCACGAGATTGACGCTTCGCACACGCCGCTGGAAGCGTGCCTCGATCGCTACGTCAAGCTCGAGAAGGGCGATTTTATCGGACGCGCGGCCCTCGAAAAACAGAAGAACGAAGGTATCACGCGAAAACTTGTGGGTTTGGAAATGACCGGCCGCGGAATCGCGCGCGACGGATATCCCGTGTACTTGAGTGAAGAAGGGGACGCCGCCGGAATCATCACGAGCGGCTCTCCCGCGCCGTTCTTGAAGAAGAACATCGCCTTTGCCTACGTCCCTGCTCCGGCCGCGGAAATGGGACGCGCCGTGTGGGTCGGCGTGCGGGGCCAGCGCGTGGCCGCGCAACTTGTCGCCACGCCGTTTTACAAGCGACCAAAGAAATAATCCCCTGGGGCTCGAAAAACTATGTCCAACAAAACTCCTCCCAATCTTCGCTACACCAAAGATCACGAGTGGATTCTCGTGGACGGCTCCACGGGAACCATCGGCATCACCGATCACGCGCAAGACGCGCTCGGCGACATTGTGTTCGTCGATGCGCCAAAAACCGGCACGCCCGTTCAGGCCGGAAAAGTTTTCGGCACGGTGGAATCGGTGAAGGCCGTCTCCGATTTGTTCTCGCCCGCGTCGGGCGAAGTCACCGAAGTGAACGACACGCTGAAAGATTCTCCGGAATCGGTGAACGAAGATCCCTATGGCAAGGGCTGGCTCATCAAGATCAAGCTGTCGGACAAATCCGAAGTGGATGCATTGATGACCGCCGACCAATACTCGGCTTACGCCGCGCAGGAGCACTCCTAAACGATGCGCTATTTGCCGAAGTCTGAGAGCGAGCGCCGCGAAATGCTGGACGCGATCGGCGCCGCGCGGATTGAATCGCTGTTTGAGAGCATTCCGCCCGAAGCACGCCTGAATCGCGACCTGAACCTGCCGCCGGGACGCTCCGAGTTCGAGATCATGGAGTATTTCAAGGAGCGCGCGCGCGAAAACGCTCCCGGCTATCAGAGTTTTCTGGGCGCGGGCGTCTATCACCACTTGCGCCCGGTTGTGGCCGATCACTTGATTTCGCGCAGCGAGTTTTATTCCGCGTACACGCCGTATCAACCCGAACTCGCGCAAGGCACGCTGCAAGCCATCTTCGAGTTTCAGACGATGATCTGCCAACTCACAGGCATGGAAGTGGCGAATGCCTCGATGTACGACGGATCGTCGGCGTTGCCCGAAGCGGTGATGATGGCCGCGCGCATTACCGGACGGTCGAAGGCGCTCGTGTCGCGCGCGGTGCATCCGGAATATCGTCAAGTGCTGGCGACGTATGCGAAGCATCAGGACATCAAGGTAAAAGAATTCGGTTGGAACAACGAATCCGGCGCGGCCGAGCTTCCCGAGGCTGACGCAAAGACCGCGGCGATCGTGATTCAATCACCCAACTTTTTCGGCGTGATCGAGAACGTCGCCGCCGCCGCGGAACGCGCGCACGCCGCGGGAGCGTTGCTGATCGTCGTGATCGCCGAACCCATCTCGCTCGGTCTCGTGCGTCCACCCTCCGAAGCGGATATCGTGATTCTCGAATCACAAGGTTTTGGCATTCCTCCGAGTTACGGTGGACCGTACGCCGGCGTGATTGCCACGCGCGAACAATTCGTGCGGCAAATGCCCGGCCGTCTCGCGGGACAAACGGTCGACACCGAAGGCCGCCGCGGATTCTGCCTGACGCTCTCCACGCGCGAGCAGCACATCCGCCGCGAGAAAGCCACGTCGAACATTTGCACCAATCAATCGCTGTTCATGCTGATGGCAACGATTTTCATGACGCTGTACGGCAAGCGCGGCATGCGCGACCTCGCCGCGCGCAACGTCAGCCAGTCGCATTACGTTTCGGGCCAGCTGGCGCTGCGTTTTTCGGGCCCGCATTTCAATGAATTTGTCGTGAAGGCGTCGGCGAAGAAGAACAAGGCTCTGCTGAAGAAGAAAGTCATCGGGGGACTGGAATTGAAACGCTTTTATCCTGAGCTGAAGGATTGCTTGCTCGTCTGCGTGACCGAGGCGCAACCCAAGTGGGCGCTCGATGCACTGCTGGAAACGTACGCCGCAGACGCTGTGGAGGCCCATGGTTCGTAAAGTCAGAGAGCACATCAGCCAAAACGAAGGATTGATCTTCGAGCGGTCGTCCGCCGGAAAGTACGCCTATCAGTTGCCTGAGGCGCAAGTGCCGGAGATCGATCCCGCCGCGGCGCTCGGCGCGGACGCGGTGCGCCCCGAGATTCCCGATTTTCCGGAAGTGAGCGAAGTGGAAGTGGTGCGCCACTTCACGCGGCTCTCCACGTGGAACTACGGCATCGATCACGGCATGTATCCGCTGGGATCGTGCACCATGAAGTACAACGCCAAGATCAACGAGTACGTCGCGCGACTCGAAGGAATTGCCGGCGAGCATCCCTATCAACCGGAAGCGCTGGCGCAGGGTTGCTTGAAGATCATGAAGCTCCTGCAGGATTACTTGATCGAAATCACCGGCATGGACGCGATCACGCTGCAACCGGCGGCCGGCGCGCACGGCGAACTGACCGGATGTTTGCTGATCCGCGCGTACCTGCAATCACAAGGCAACCCGCGGACCAAGATTTTGATTCCCGACTCGGCGCACGGCACCAATCCCGCCACGGCGGTGATCGCGGGATACGAAGTCGAAGCGATTCGTTCGAATTCCAAGGGCTGCCTCGATCTGGAAGCGTTGCACAACGCCGTCAGTGAAGATGTCGCCGCGCTGATGGTGACGAATCCCAACACCTTGGGGATTTTCGAGGAGAACATCGCCAAGGCCGCGGAGATTTTGCACGCGAAGGGCGCGCAACTTTACATGGACGGCGCGAATATGAACGCGCTGGTGGCGATGGCGCGTCCCGGCGATTTCGGCGTCGACGTGATGCACTTGAATCTGCACAAGACGTTCTCCACGCCGCATGGCGGCGGCGGTCCGGGCGCGGGTCCCGTGGCGGTGAAGAAACATCTGGAGCCGTTCTTGCCGGTGCCGGTCGTCGAAGACGACGGCAAGGGCGGATGGAAGCTCAATCACAAACGCAAGCAGTCCATCGGCCGGGTGCGCGCGTACGTAGGAAACTTCGGCGTGCTGGTTCGCGCCCTCGCTTACACAATGGCCAACGGACGCGACGGCTTGCGGCAAACCACGCTCGACGCCGTGCTGAACTCCAACTACATTCGCGCGAAACTCGCCGACCTCTACGATCTGGCGTACTCGGGTCCCACGCTGCACGAATGCGTCTTCAACGACAAGCGCCAGCTTACGTCAGGCGTACGCACCGGCGACATCGCCAAGCGCCTGATCGATTATGGATTCCATCCGTACACCGTGAGTTTTCCGCTGATCGCCGCGGGCGCCATGATGATCGAGCCGACGGAAACGGAAAGCAAGGAAGAACTCGATCTGTTCATCGCCGCGATGCGCGACATCGCCGGGGAATGCGCAACGCAGCCGGAGCTGGTGAAGAATGCGCCGCAATCCACGCGCGTCACGCGCATGGATGAAGTGGCGGCCGCGCGCAAACCTGTTTTGCGCTGGAAATCGCACTGAAGAGCAAGCTGTGCGGATAATCCGTTCCCTAACGTGCGTCGCGCTCATTGCAGCAGCCGCGTTCGCGTGGGCCGCGCTTGACAAGAAAAAACCGCCCGTCGATCCGCTACTCCCGTTGATGCTCGATGAAATTCACTATTACTTCACCGATCCGGGCACGGCGGAATTGTTTTTCGAAACGCATTTCGGCGCGCTTCGCAAACTTCAGCCGCCTCCGCCGCTGAAATTCGTCACCCTTCTGGGATTGCAACCGGACGAAGGTGCGATTGAAATTTCTCCGCCCGGCCCGTTCGAAGGACTTCCCGCAGGGGACACCGCCAATTGGAACAGCCGCGCGTTTGTAGAACCGGCCCCGACGTTGCCACCGCGCTACGGCGTCTATTGGCTCGCGCTACGCACGCCGTCGCTCAAAAAGGCGTTGCAAAAAATCGAATCGCGCGGCGTGACGGTGCAAGAGCGCAACTTGATCCTGCCAATCGATCCGAGGGCCAAGGCGGCCTCGATCTTTGGACCGAACTTCAACGTTTTCGCGATTGTCGAACGGCCAAAACGTCACGGCGACGTTGGTGAATTCGGCTTGGATCACGTGGAGTTGCTCGTGAAGAACGTCGACGAGAACATTCGCTTCTTCACCGAAGTCTTCGGAGCGTCGGTGGTGAGCCGTCACGAACACGGCGCCGTCGTGACCGTGGCCGGTTTCCCGATCGCCATGAACGATCCCACGGGACTCGATCTCGATCCCAAGGAAGTGCAGGAACGCACGCCGGAAAAATTCCGCTTCGAAGCGGATCACTTGAGTTTCTTGTTCGCCGACATTCACCCCGCGGTTGCCGCAGCCGCCGCCAAGGGACGCAAGTTCGAAGTGCCGCCCATGCGTTTCGAGTATTTCGGCAAACCGACGCTCTACACCGTCGCGGTGATCAACACGCCCGACGGATTTCCCATCGAACTGACGTCCGAGGATGGCAGGACGGGCGCGCGCGGGAAATAGCGTTTGTGGCATTTCGTCGTGTCATACCGACGCACCGTACGATATATCGCAAGGCTCCTCGTCACGCGTTTCAATCACTTGCGAGTGGCAGCAAACCTGCTTAGTTCTTCTACGTAAGCCTGCGACCCGCCCGCCGGCCACACAATCGCGCGCCTGCGACTGGCTTTTTCTTCGCGCTCCAATCGCAACTAACAGAGTTGTCGCAACGTCTCTCGTCTCCTCGACGGCGCGTCCGCCGTGTGTCGAGACGCCGAAGGAGATCCTTTGCCGATTGACACTCAACTGGCGATTCGCGAAAGGCCCAGCCGATCCGCGGCGGGGAATTCTCTCTACGCCGTCATCATTCCCGCGTATTGTCCGTCGGACGTTCTGATCGAGTTGTGTGGCGATCTCAGGTCGCGAGGCGTGAGCCCCATCATCGTGATCGACGATGGGAGCGGCGAAGCGTATGACGGCGTTTTTCACGCCGTCTCGGAGATCGAAGGCGTCACCGTTTTGCATCACGCCGTGAACTTAGGCAAGGGCGCGGCGCTCAAGACAGGATTCAACTTCGTTCTCTGCACGATGCCCGATGTGCTCGGCGTAGTCACGGCGGACGCCGACGGCCAACATCATCCCGCGGACATTCAAGAAATCGCCGCGTCGCTCGTGGCGCGGCCGAATCAACTCACGCTCGGCGCGCGATCCTTCGACGGCGGACACGACGTCCCATTGCGCAGCCGCGTCGGCAACATCGCCACGCGGAGTCTCGTGCGCGTGCTGCTGAACGAACCGATTTCCGACACGCAGACCGGCTTGCGCGCGATTCCCGCGGAGTTGATGCGGCGGCTGATGCGCTCGAAGTCGATGGGCTACGAGTTTGAATCCGAAATGCTGCTGGTGGCGCACGACGACTCCGTGAAATTCTCCGAGCGGCCGATCCGCACGATTTACCATGCGCAAAACGCATCGTCGCATTTCAATCCGCTCGCCGATTCCGTCACGATCTACAGCTTGCTGCTGCGCTATGGACTCGCGTCGATGTCCACGGCGTTGCTCGACTACATCGTTTTTCTTTTCGTCTTCGCGGCGACGAAAAACCTGTTGTACGCGCAAGTCGCCGGCCGCGCCGCGTCGATTCCGTGGGGATACGGTGTCGCGCGCAGCAAGGTTTTCAAGTCGCAACAACCGCACGGCAGCGCGTTCTTTCAGTACGTGCTTCTGGTAGCGGCGAATGGCTGCGTATCGTACTTCGGCGTTCGCGCTTTGGCAGGATTTGCGCCGATCGTGGTCGCGAAGATCGTAGTCGAGAGTCTTCTGTGGTGCGCAACGTTCGCCGTCCAGCGCCTACTTATCTTCCGGCGAGATGTGCGGGCGCCCGCGATAGCGCGAACCAAGGCCATTCATCCGTTCGGATTGCTCGCGGCGATTGCTTTGTTCGCGCTCGTGGTGGTCGAACTTCACGGCGTGGCGGTACAGCGCATTTTTTCGCAGGAGATTTGGCTCGACCCCGGCTGGACGCGATTCCTGCGCTACACCAAGATCTATTCTGTCGTTGCTCTCGCACTGGTCCTCAGCCCGCCGTCCGTGTGGCTGGCTTTCATTGGGCTCGGCTTGGTACTGACGGCCATGTCGACGGGCGTGGCGGCGGTTGCCGCGACGATCTTGTTCCTTTGGTCGTGTTCCGCGCTGGGATCGATCGTGCTCGCTCGAGCGGAAAGATTCACCGACGAGCTCTGCGCGTTCCTGACCGGCGCGGGAATCTACATTTTGTTCATGACCGCGACGGCGCGGCTGCCGGTTCACTCGGCTCCTGTGTGGATCACCCTGCTTCTCGCACCGATCGTGGCCGATTTCCCGGGCGCCTCAGGCCGTCTGCGACGGATCGCCGCCACCGCGCAGTTTGCGCTGTCGCAAACACTCACGCGCGTCGCGGCGGTGGCGCTCTTCTTCGTGATGGGCGCGCATTGGCTTATCGCACTCAAGCCCGAAAAAGGCAATGACGCGTTGGCAATGCATCTCGCCGTGGCCATGGACATTGTGCGGAATCATCGGCTGACGTTCGAGCCGGCGCGCTTCGTGTGGTCGGTGATGCCGATGGGCGCCGATTGGTGCTATGCGATTGGCACGATTCTCGGCGGCGAGTTCGCGGCGCATCTGGTGAATTTCGCCATGCTCGTGACGCTGTGCCTGCTGCTGATCGCCGCACTCAAGCGCTCGCTCGGCTTCGCGGCGGCGATTTCCCTGGTCGCATTGTTCGCGACGACGCCGCTGGTGCAGCTCGTCACGGGGTCGCTCTTCATCGAGAACACGCTGGCCGCGATGATCTTCGGCAGCGTGACGGCGCTGTGGAGATTTTGGGATACCAAGAAAACCAAGTTCTTCCTGGCCGGCGCATTTCTTTGCGGAAGCGCGGTGGCGGTGAAATTTGGCGCCGTGGCGATCGCCGTGGTTCTCGCGCCGATCGCACTGGGGAGTTTACGCCGGAAAAATGCTTGGATCGCCGGATGGGCCATGGTGATTTTCCTCGCCGCGGCGCTGCCCACCTATGCCATCGCGTTTGCCAAAACCGGCAGTCCGTTATTTCCGTTTCGCAACGCAGTGTTTTCCTCGAAGCTGATTCCCAAGAGCGAAACGTTCCGCGACGAACGTTTTCGCGAGAAGCCTTCCTTTCTCACACCGTACAACGTGACGTTCCACACACGCCGCTACTTCGAGGGACAAGACGGCGCGTTGGGCCTCGCGTTTTTTTTCGTCGTGCCACTCGGCCTGCTTGGCTTGATGGTGCGGCGCCCCCCACAGGCCGTCAGCGCGGCCGTTGTCGCTACAGGCGCGTCCGCGCTGATTCTGTGTACCGAGCCGAATGTTCGATACATCTATCCATGTTTGGCGCTGATGATGGTGCCCTTCGGCGGACTTCTTGACTGGTCGCAACACAACGCAGCGTGGTTTGGAAAACTGATTTGGGTGATCGTGCTGATCTCTGCCGCTGCGAACATTTATCTGCTTCCTTCGTCCAGCTATTACCACAAGGATTTTGTGACCAAGCCATTTTCGCTCCCCATCGACGCGCGCCATCGCGAGCAATCGCCGGACATTCGCAATGCCATCGACGATTACAATGCCTTGCGCGGCGACTCGTCCGTGTTGTTCGCCAGCGCAACGTCGTTTGCCGGTACCGAAGGCGTGGTTTATGAAAACAACTGGCATCAGTTTTCGACGCAGAATGAAATCCGCAATGCCGGCGACGTACCGGCATTAATGAAACTGCTCCAAAGTTGGAACGTTCACTACGTGATCGCGCGAAAACCCGGATGGGGCGAGAACCTGGACCCCGCGCCGCTGCGGGAATTGCTCGCGTCGTGCACATTTGTCGAATCCGAGCATGGCTTCGAGTACCTGGCGCGCATCGACGCGTCGTGCCGGACAAAGCAACTCAGCGCAGCCGGCTACGCGGTGCCGCCCGGGGCCGTTGACGATTACGATCCGGCCATCGTGTATCGCGGACAATGGACCCACGACGAGCAGTTTTCGGAGCCGTATCTGCATACGGTCAGCTACAGCAACCAAACAGGCGCGTATCTCTCGATCGCCTTCGATGGAACGGCACTGGTATATCTCTGTGACCGCGCACCGAATCGCGGGACCGCCGAAATCCTCATCGACGGAAAATTCGCGCGCACCATCGACCTGTACGCCGCCGCACCCGAGTGGCATCATCACGAACTGCTTGGCCACTTCGCACGCGGACGGCACACTGCGGTCATCCGCGTGGGCGCACAGAAAAATCCCGCGGCCACGGACCACTACGTCGATCTCGATTTGTTTGAAGTGAAGTGAGCGGACACTCGCCCGCGGTTCAAACCAACAGGCGGGCATGCCGCCGTTCAAACAACTGTTCCACGATAGAATTGCTGTATGCCTAAAGCAATTCGCATGCATCAAACGGGTGGACCTGAAGTACTGGTGTGGGAAGATTACGATCCCGGCAAACCCGGCGCGGGCGAAGTTCGGCTGCGTCACACCGCCGTCGGACTCAACTACATCGATACATACATTCGCACCGGACTCTATCCCAATCCCGGATTCCCGTGCGTGCCCGGCATGGAAGCAGCCGGCGTGGTGGAAGAACTCGGCGCGGGCGTCAGCGATCTCCGCGTGGGCGATCGTGTGGCGTATCCGTCGTCGTTGGGCGCGTATGCGGAGGTCCGCACGATTCCGGCGGAAAAAGTTGTGAAGATTCCCGCCGGCATCAGCGATCAAACCGCGGCGGCGATGATGCTCAAGGGCATGACCGCGCAATATCTCATTCGCAAAACGTTTCCGCTGAAGGGCGGCGAAACAATTTTGGTTCATGCCGCGGCCGGCGGCGTGGGATTGATCCTCTGCCAGTGGGCGTCGCATCTCGGCGCGACGGTGATCGGCACCGTCGGCAGCGACGAAAAAGCCGCGCTCGCGAAATCGAACGGATGCAAGCACACCATCGTCTACACACGCGAGAATTTCACCGAGCGGGTCCGTGAGATCACGAGCGGTAAGGGCGTGCCGGTGGTTTACGACTCCGCCGGTAAAGACACATTCATGGGATCGCTCGATTGCCTGAGTCCGCGCGGACTCATGGTGAGTTACGGCAATGCCTCGGGTCCCGTTCCGCCGTTCGCGATTGCGCAACTCGCGGCCAAAGGTTCGCTCTATCTTACGCGGCCCGTTCTGATGCATCACATCGCCACGCACAAAGACCTGGTAGCCACCGCCGCCGATCTCATCCACGCCATCTCGAGCGGCGCGGTGAAAATTTCGGTGCACCAAACTTACCCGCTGAAAGATGCAGCACAGGCGCATCGCGACTTGGAAGCGAGAAAAACCACAGGGTCAACCGTACTGGCGGTCTAAGACCGCCGTACTGGCGTCCTTGCAACCATTTTGCTAGAAGTTCCGTCACTCCAGCAGTAGGCTGGTGTCGCCCCGAAAGTTTAGTCGACAGCAGCGCCAAGGAGACGTGATGATCGCACCCATCATCGCAGACGGATTGTTCGGCGACGTTCTTCACTCTGCCGCGGGATTGTTGGCCATCAGCCTCGTGATCGCCGCGGCGCTCATCTTCATTGGTGCGCGAATCGCAGGGTTGAAATATGTCACGATCGTGCGCGCCTCGATCGCCGCGCTGTCGGCGTCGGGCGCCGCATGGGTCTGCGTGACGCTCTTCCCCGACGTGATGGTCCCGGTGCTCGGGGTGTCGCTGGGCGCGATCCTGGGCGTTTTCCTCAGCCTCTTCGTGATCAAGGAAGTGCTGAACACCAGCGTAGGACCGGCTCTGCTGGTGTGGGCGTTCGACATGGCGGCCCAAGTTGTCGCGGGATTGCTGGGGATTAGCGTAATGGGCGTGCAGTTGCTACATCTTTTTCGTTAGATTCGGTTTCGCCAGACTCTTCCGATAACCTACTCCTTGATCCGCAAGCGATCGAGCAAGTCGAAAAGAATCACTCCCACCACGGCGTTGACGATCGCGCGCACAATCCCTCCCCACGGCGGAAACGACATCGGACGATCGAGCAGCACGCGCACCAACACGAAATAGATTGCCAAGTGGACGTAGTAGGAAATGAACACAAGCACCGCGCGAATCACCGAATGACTGGTGTCGATCTGCGCTCCCAGCGACGACGCAATGTAGCCCACCAGTGTCTTGACGATGCCGTACACGCCGATCGGCCCGGAACCGAGCGCGTCTTGCGCCAAGCCAATGGCTGCGCCAAGCATGAGGCCGACGATTTGGTTGCGGCGATTGCTGGCGAAATACACGGTGACTAGCAACGCCAGATCGAGTCCCGAGGAATTCGAGAAGGAAACCGCCAAGCGCGTCTGGATCGAGAGGGCGACGATCGGCACCAGGATCATCGCCCAAATGGGATAGCGATGAACTTCGGTGCGCTCGAGCGATCGTCCAATCGATTCTTGCATCATTGAGTCGAGCTATTTTATCGAAAAAAGCGACGGCTGCGCAGTCACCGTCACGTCGGCCAGGCGCGGATATGCTTCCACCAGCGCCGACGGCGCGGGCACCGGGGCATCCAGCAGCATGGAGATCAACTCCAGGGCGTTGGCCGCCGCTTGTCCCTGATAATGATTGTTGGCGATCACGTAGGTCGCCGAGGCGTTCTGCGAAACTTGCTCGACGCGCTCTTTCCATCCGGCCAATTCCTCGCGCGAGTAAAGATAGTCGTAGCGCGCGTCGCGGCCGTGCTCGGCGAACCACTCTTTGTAGTTGCGTCCGTGGAGACGCACGTATCCGACGCCGGACGTCCGGCGCGCGCTGGGTCCAAGACTCTTGCCGATCACCGGCTGATCGATATTGCAGAATCCCGCGCCGCGATCCACCAGCAGTTTCCAAAACTGTGGATCGTCCCACGACGCGTGGCGTGCTTCCACCACCATCGGATACTCCGTGAACGTATCAAGCAACCGCTCGAGATACGCGCGATTGTCCGCCGTATTCTTGAACGACCACGGAAATTGCGCCAGCACCGCGCCGAGCTTGCCGGCGTCAGCAAGCGTGCTGGCGAAAGCGCGAAACTCCTCCGTATCGAGCGCCGGCGGAGGCTCCGCCGGATTCATGTGGTGCGTGAAGGCCTGATGCAGCTTCGCCGTAAATTGAAAATGCGGAAACGGCGCGACTGCCTCCAGCCATTTGCGCGCCGTCGACGGCCGCACGGCGCCATAGAACGACGTGTTGATCTCCGCGACGTCGAAGAATTGCGCTAAGTAACCCAACTCGTGGAATCCTCGCGGTCGCTTGCGAGGATATACCGGACCAATCCAGTCCCGGTAGTTCCACCCGGCGGTGCCCACGCGCACAGAATGTGACAATTGTGGCCGAACGGCTAGATCATCCGGCGCGGCGGTGAAACTTTTCTCCATGTGCTGAACTCTTATGGCTAGAGGCCTTGTTGCGGGCGCGACTCGCTCACTACAATGTTATACTTACGCAAGTTTACGCGCCATGAGTGCTTTCCTCCGATGGGTCCTGGTGATCGCGCTGCTCGCAGGCTCAGCGGCGGCCGGATATTTCTATTTGAATCGCGACAGCGCGGCGACACCGGTGCGCTTCGTGAAAGTGGAGCGCGCATCGCTGGTCAGCAACGTCACCACGAACGGAAAAGTCGAGCCGGTCGATTCCCGCGAACTGCGCACGCTCACTCCGGGGACGGTGACGAACGTGGATGTCAAAGAAGGCGATCGCGTCAAAGCCGGGCAATTACTCATTGAGTTGAATCGCACCGAATCCGCGGCGGACGTGGCGCGGGCTCAATCGGAATTGCAAGGCGCGGAAGACGATGTTCGGGCCATCGATCGCGGCGGAACAACGTCGGACAATCTGGAGTTGGAAAATCAAATCCAGAAAGCGACGCTCGAGCAGCAGGAAGCACAGCGGCAACTGGGAATTTCCGAGAGGCTGTTAGCGAAGAACGCCGCCACGCGCAGTGAAACAGATTCGGCGCGGGATCGTTTGAACAAAGCGAATCAGGATCTGGCGTACTTGCAATCGCGTCGAGGGAAACGCTACAGCGCGCAGGATCGCGAGCGCGCCGCGGCGAGAGTGAACGAAGCGCAAGCGGCGTTGAAGTTGGCGCAAGAACGTTTCAACGCCAGCTCGGTCTCGGCGCCGATCTCCGGCGTGGTTTACGCGCTGCCCGTGCAGCGCGGCAACTTCGTGAATCGCGGCGACCTGTTGGCGAAAGTCGCGGACACCGGCAAGTTGCGCGTGAAGGTCTACGTCGACGAGCCGGAGTTGGGCCGGCTGGCGCCGGGCGAGGACGTGGTGCTGACCTGGGACGCTGCGCCGGGCGTGAAGTGGCCGGGCAAAGTGAATCGCATGCCGGCGGAAGTGGAGTTGTTGGGAAGCCGCAGCGTGGGCGCGGTGGAATGCTTGATCGAGAATCAGGAGAATCGCTTGTTGCCGGGCGTCAACGTGAACGTTGAGATTGTCGCGAAGCGCGCCGATCGCGTTTTGACGCTGCCGAAGGAAGCGGTGACCAGCGAGCCGGGGCCCGGCGGAACATCCACGCGGCATTATGTTTTCGTATACGATGATAGCGGCGGTCGCGTGGATCGCAAGGAAGTGAAGTTGGGCATTTCCGATGTAACGCGCGTGGAAATTGTGGAGGGCGTGAGCGAGGGGCAAACGGTAGCCGTCGGCGGAGAACACAAGCTCTCCGGCGGAATGAAAGTGAAGGCGGAGGCGTCCGGTTCTTAGAGGGGGAATCGGGCGGCATCCAGCTCGGTGCGACGGGCCGGATGAGAAAGAAAAGGGCTATGAGACGTACTCGCGTTCTGACGACGTTGTTCGTGTGGGTGTGTGCCGCCACGTTCCTCCACGCCGGAGCGGTGGCGATGGCGCACACGCGCGAGCATCTCCTCGCCGGACAAATCGCCTTCACGGAAGGCAACTACGATCGCGCCGTTCACGAATTCCGCAAGGCTGTCCAGGCGCATCCCGATAGTTCCAGCGACTGGCTGTGGTTGGCGCGCGCCCTGGGACGCAAGGCCGAGAACAGCAATCCCGTCCACGCCGCGTTTATGGTGAGCGAAGTGCGCCGCGCCTTCGAAAAAGCGGTGGCGCTGGATCCGAAGAATCTCGAAGCGCGCGCCGACCTTCTTGAATTTTATATGGAGGCTCCCACGGCGTTCGGCGGCGGCATGGACAAAGCGCGCGAGCAAGCCGACGCCATCGGACGCATCAACAAGGGCGACGGACTGCTGGCGCTTTCGCGCATTGCCGAGAAAGACGAAAAATACGCCGTGGCGGAGCGGCACTTGAAAACCGCCATCGAGATCGATCCGACTTCGGGCCGCTATCTCGAACTCGGCGGATACTATCATCGCCGCAAGAATTATCCGGCGATGGAAGAAGCCCTGCGGAAATCCACCGACGCGAAGGCGTCGTACGCACTCGCCATGGCGCTGCTGGAACAGGGCCAACGCCTTCCGGAAGCGGAGCGTCTGGTGGGCCAATTCATCGCCGCGGGACCGCCCGCGCCCGGCGACGAGCCGACCCTGGCGCACGCCCGCCTGCTGCTCGGAAAAATCCAAGCGCGCCAGGGACGCCGCCAGGAAGCCGCGCGCGAATTTCGCGCCGCGCTGCAAGAAAATCCCAACCTGAAAGATGCGAAGAAGGAACTGGAAAAGGTAGAGTAGAGGAGTGTTCGTCGCCGAAGCTCTGCGATTTTCCTGGGACGCGCTGCGCGCCAATCGTGTGCGCTCGCTGCTGACCGCCCTGGGGATGATCATCGGCACCGCTTCGGTGATTCTCGTCGTCACCATCGCGCTAACCGGCCGCGACTACATCATGCAACAAATCGAAGGCGTGGGATCGAACCTGATCTACGCTTTCTACGAAGCCGGAGACAAACCCATCAGCAGAAGCGCGCTGTCGGATCACCTCACCGTAGAAGATCTTCAAGCCGTACGCCAAGAAGTGGCGCACGTGCGGGCCGCGGCGGCGATTATCATTCAATACGATCGCCTGGTGGTCGATTCCGCCGAGCGCGACGTCACGGTGATCGGCACCAACGAAGACTATCGCCTGATCCGCAATCTGAAACTCGCCGTCGGGCGATTCTTCGATTCCGACGAGTTGACGAATCGCGACAAAGTTTGCCTAATGACCGAGCCGCTTGCGAAAAAACTGTACGGGACGCTGCCGGATGCGTTGGGCCGGCGCGTCAAAATTCACGGATTGCAATTCACAGTCATCGGAACGTTTCGCGAGGGCGTCGAGACGTTTGGACAATCGGAAGTCACCAAGGAGACGCTGCTGATTCCCATCACCGTGATGCGTTACTTCGACAACAGCGGCAAAGTGGATCAGCTTTACGTCTCGGTCGACAAGGCCACCAACGTGGTGGCGGTCACCGAGCGCGTGAAACAAGTTTTGCAGAATCGCCATCGTCCGGGCTCGGTCTATCGCGTGGAGAATCTCTCGGAAATCCTGGCGACGGCCGGAAACATCGGCTTGGCGCTGACCATAGTGTTGATTTTGATTTCCACGATCACGCTGATCATCAGCGGAATCGGCATCATGAACATCATGCTGGTGACGGTCACCGAACGCACGCGTGAAATCGGCATCAAGCTGGCGATCGGCGCGAAGCGCCGCGAAATCCTGATGCAGTTCCTGGTGGAAGCATGCGTGATCAGCATGCTGGGCGGGCTGATGGGCACCGCCGTCGGCGTGGCGATACCGCTGGCGGTGCGCGCGCTCGCCGGCGCGATGTACATTCCCATCTCCGGCGTTTCCATCGCCGTGGCGTTGGCCGTGTCATGTTTGGTCGGAGTGGTTTTCGGCGTGATCCCGGCCAATCGCGCGTCGCAGTTGAATCCCACCGAGGCGCTGCGCTACGAATAACATTCTCACTTTTGCGGAGGACTCATGTTCCATTTCCTTCTTTCTCTAACTCTGCTCGCCAGCGGTGCTCCCGATACTCCACCGGAAACTCTGACGCTGAAACAAGCCGTCGAGATGGCGCTCGCCGCCAGCCCGGAGGTGAAAGTGATGCAAGCGCAGCAGGACGCCGCGCAGCAGGCGATCAACGAAGCGCGCTCGGCGTTCATCCCGGCGTTCTATCTGGGATCGGGCGCGGCGTACACGCGCGGCACGTCGCAGTTGATCGAAGGACAGCCGCCGTCGATCGCCAATGCCGTGGTCATCGGGCAAATTCTCAACCGGCCCCTCAGCCACGCCGTCGAGGAAATGCGCGCCAACGCGCAAGCTGTCTCGGCGGGCGCGTCGGTGCGGCGCGACGATTTGATTTGGCGCGTCTCGACGGCGTATCTCGATCTCGCCCACACGGCGAGCGAGCTCGAAGCGGTGTCGAAAGAGACCGGCAGCTTGACGAAGCTCGAAGCGCTCATGCTCGAGCGCGTGAAAGAAGGGCGCGAGCTGCCGAGCGAAGGGACGCGCGCGAAACTCAACGTAGCGCGCAATCGTCAACACATCTTGGAAATGCAAGGACGTGTGACGTTGCTCGAATCGACCCTGAGAAGCCTGTTATCGCTTCCCGAAGATCGCCGATTCCGGACGTCGCCCGAGCCGCTGGGGGCGCTCGAAGCGGATGCCGCGCTCGATTCGGTGGAGGAAGAAAATCGCGCCGTGCAGCGGGCGTGGGACAATAGCGCGGAGCTGAAAAAACTCAACTTCGAGTTGCAAGCGAGGGAAGCGCGCTTGCGCGCCGAGGAAAGCCAGAAATATCCGCAGATGGAATTGCTCGTCAACTACGCGTACTTGACGCGGGCCACGCGCTTCGTCACGAGCAGTTTGAACACTCTCACGCCGAACAACATCCAGTTAGGCACGTCGATTAAGATTCCGCTCTTCGCCAATGCTAAGATTGCCGCGCGAGTCGGCGAGGCCACGGCCGAAATCACGGTGGCCAAGGCTGCTCTGGAGTCGGCCAAGCGGCGGATCGCGCTCGACGTGCGGACGGCGTTTCAACAATCGCGCGAAGCCACGGCATCCAAGGAAGTCGCGCGGCTGGAGCTGGAACTGGCGCGCCAGAACACGTCGGTGACGCTGGCGCAATTCGAGGAAGGCCGCGCCGGGGCGAAGGAGCTTGAACAGGCGCGGCTTGAGGAAAGCGGCAAGTGGAATGCCCTGCTCGATTCGGGATTCGCCGGGGACAAAGCGAAGTTACAGGTGCTTAAGGCGACGGGAGAGATTTCGCGGTTAGTGCAGTAGGAAGGAAAAAATGAGAGGGAAAAAATGAAGGCAAAAGGCAAAAGGCAAGAGGCAAAAGGCAAAAGGCCGGAGGGCGCAGCCCGACATCCATACTTTTGCCTTTTGACTTTTGCCTTTTGCCTTTTGCCGCCCGTTTTTCTTTCCTCCGAGCCGATCAACTCTCTCCACGCAACTGCCTACGTGAACGACTTTGCCGGCGTGATCGACGCCGCGTCGAAGCAGCAACTGGAAGCCTTGTGCGTCCAGCTCGACCGCAAGACCGCCGCGCAAGTCACCGTCGTCACGATCAAATCTCTCGACGGCGAGCCGATTGAGGATTACGCCAACTCGCTCTATCGCGCCTGGGGAATCGGGCGCAAGGACAACAAAGGCGCTTTGATGCTGATCGTGGTGCAGGATCGCAAGACGCGCCTCGAAATCGGCTATGGCCTGGAGCCGCTCCTGCCCGACGGCTTTGACGGCAGCGTGTTGCGCGCGATGAAGCCGGAATTGTCGCAGGGACATTGGGGCGCGAGCCTCAACGCCGGCGTGCTGCTGCTGGCGCAGCGCGTGGCGGAGAAAAGCGGCGTCACGATTGATGCGAACGCGCCGCCGCCGGTGTCCGGGCAACGGCGCGGCCGATCGAGCTCCAGCATTAGTTGGATCCAGATCGTCATCTTCATCATCATCATTTTGATTTTCCTCTCGCGCTCGGGATTTTGGTTTTGGGGCGGCGGCGGAGGATTTGGCGGCGGTGGTTGGAGCGGAGGTGGCGGCGGAGGCGGCAGCGGCGGTGGTGGAGGCGGGTTCGAAGGATTCGGCGGTGGCGATAGCGGAGGCGGGGGGGCGTCCGGGGATTTCTGAGCAGTGTCGCGACTGTCAGAACCATTCGCGGTAGCGAATGGGTGCATGCCGCGACCCGTCCGCTGGTAGTGGAGGTCAGTTTGAGTTTCTAGCGGCTTCGCCGCTACTTTGTGCGGAAAGGCTTTGCCTTTCCGGCGGACTGCAGCCACCTTCCTGCGAGGCGGAGCCGCTAGAAATTCAAACTGAGACGCGATCGTCCGCTACAGTAGACGGTTCTGACAGCTCGTTCTGCTACAATATCAACTCAAAGGGCGCCCGCGGCCCGAGCGCAGCGCGTTTGCGTAGCAGCGCGCGCGAAGCGATCAAGAAAAGGACACAATGAAAGCACTTTTAATCGCTGTGATCGTGCTGGTGGTTTTGGTGGCCGCAGTGGGCTCGTCATACGTCGGCAAACGCAATGAAATGGTGACCATGCAAGAGGCCATTCGATCCTCTTGGGCGCAAGTCGACGTTGCGCTGGAGCGCCGTGCCGATTTGATCCCCAACCTGGTCTCCACCGTCAAGGGTTTCGCCACGCATGAGGAAAAGGCCATTTCCGATGTGGCCAACGCCCGTGCCGGATTGCTGAACGCCAAGGCCCCGCAGGATCGCATTGCCGCCAACGAGCAACTCACCGGAGCCTTGGGTCGACTTCTTGTCGTGGTCGAGAACTATCCCAATCTAAAGGCGAATGAGAACTTCATCCGGCTACAGGACGAGCTCTCCGGCACGGAGAACCGGATTTCCGTGGAGCGGCGCAAGTACAACGACGCCGTGCAGCGCTATAACACGTATATTCAATTGTTTCCCAACAGCATTGTGGCCAGCATGAGTGGATTTCAGCGGAACGACGCTTACTTTAAGGCCGAGGGCCAGAGCCGCGAGGTCCCAAAGGTCCAGTTTTGATGTAAATTTAGGTAGCTCAGCAAGTTAACGTCCGTGCCAGCCGTGCGATGATCGTTCGATTATTGCCCCGGACCGGAGAAGTTCACGAATGCAACTTCTTAGGCCTAACGGGGTTAGAGGAGATGTGAGAGCGATGGCTCTTGAGACTGATGCAGAACTGATGCTTCGCGTCAAAGCCGGCGACGAAGCTTCGTTCGACATTCTTCTCGAGAAATATCGCACGCCCGTTGTGAAGTTCATTCAACGGATGGTGCAGAACTCCGCAGCGGCGGAGGAGTTGGCTCAGGACGTTTTCTTGCGAGTCTACCGGGCCCGCACCGGATACGAGCCGAGCGCGCGCTTCACCACTTGGTTGTTCCGCATCGCCACTCACATCGCACTGAACGCACTCCGCGACGGCCGCAAGGAACGCGCTGTGCAAAGCTTGGACGCGGGATACACCGGAGCCGGCGGCTCCGACGGTCTCCACGACGATAGCCCGCTCGACGTGGGCGACACGCGGCCGACGATCGAAACGTATTTGGTGGAGTCGAGCGAAGTGCGCGAGATTCGCGGCGCGGTGATGGCGCTGCCGGGGAAACAACGAGCCGCGGTGCTGATGCACAAGTATCACGAGCTCGACTACAAGCAGATCGCCGAGGCGCTGGGATGTTCGGAGTCGGCGGTAAAGTCGCTGTTGTTTCGCGCGTATGAAACGCTACGCGAGAAACTGAGTCGCTTTGCGGCGCCTTCGGCCGCGACTGCGTCAGAGTAAGTAAAGTGTGAGGTGAGCTTATGAACTGCAGCCAAATCGAAACGTTGATGCTCGATTACGCCGCCGGCCGCTTGGCCCCGGGCGATCGTGCGTCGGCTGAAGGTCATTTCGCGGTGTGCGAAGGATGCCGCCGCCGGGCGGAAGGGTTCCGCGCGGTGTCGGCGGTGCTGGAAGATTGGGAAACGCCCGAGATTTCGCCGTGGTTTAACGCGCGTTTGCGGGCCCGCATTGCGGAAGAGGAATCGTTCGAGTGGAATTGGAAGCGCGCCTTCGCATGGCTCGCGCAACCGGCGGCCGTCGCGGCCTTCGCCGCGGTTGTGGCCGTGGGATCGCTGGCCGTTTGGACGTCACGCCCGGATGTGAATGTCGTCGCCCCGAAGCAGGCGATCAGCAATCCCGCGCGTCCGAATCCTAAGGTCGATGAACTGATGCCGGTGGTGGAAGACTTCGACATGCTGGCCGATTTTGAAGTGATTCAAGACATGAAGACGGCCAACACGGCGAAGACGGCTCACGACAAAATGTAATGAAGTTACGCGCCCACATTCCGACGCTCTGCGCAACGCTGCTTCTGGCGGCTCCGTTCACCGTGTGTCAGGACGCGCCGCCGCCCACGCCGCAAGCCACCGGGGCAACGGGATCTACGATCGAAAAGCGTCCGCATCATTTCGACCAACGTTGGGGCGGCCGGTTCGGCGCGCCAGGCCGTTTCGGCGCGCCAGGAATGTCCGGCGCTACGGGACCCGGCGCGGAAATGCGCTCGAGCCTGCGTCCTCCCGGTGGACCGGGCGGACCGAAGGGCGCCAGCGGGATGCGCGGCTTTCCTCCGATGTTCGACACGCTGGCCGCGATGTCGCCCGAGGAACGCAACCGGGCGCTGGCCAGCGATCCGCATTTCATGCGCATGCCGCCCGATCGTCAGGCGGCCTTGCGCGAACGGCTGGAACGATACGCGGCAATGACGCCGGAGCAGCGCCAACAAATGCGCGATCGCTTCGACATTGTCAACTCGATGGCGCCGGAGAACCGCGACCGGATCCGCGAAGTTTTTCCGCGCTGGAAACATTTACCGCCGGAGCGGCAACAAGCGATCCGCGCGGAATTCCACTCGCTCTCTCAAATGACGCCGGCCGAGCGCGAAAAGCGCTTCAACGACGCTGAATTTCAGAAGTCGTTTACGCCGCGCGAGCAGCAGTTGTTGAAAGATCTTTCCGCAAATCTGCGCTAGTTTTGGAGTTGCTGCGGCAAGCCGCCGCACTCCCAACAAGACACACCTATCGCTTGTGCGTTCTCTCGGGGAAAGAATGATCGCGAAAATCTACCAGCGCGGCTCGCGCGGTTGGCGCGCGGCTCCGCGATAGTCGTCGCGAGAGTATCCGCCGCCGCGACCGCCACGGCCGCCGCGTCCACCACCGCCGCCACCGCCGCCGGAGCGTTCACCCTTGGGCTGCGCTTCGTTGATGCGCAGTTGCCGGCCGCCCAATTCCCGGCCGTTCAACGCCGTGATCGCGTTGGCGGCAGCGGTTGCATCGGCCATCTCGACGAACGCAAAGCCGCGAGCGCGGCCGGTGTCGCGATCCGTTGGGATGTGCACGCGAGTAATCTCACCGTAGGGTTCGAACAAGGCGCGCAATTCGGCCTCGTCAGTCTGAAAGCTCATGTTGCCGACAAAAATGTTTGCCATGCAGGGGCGTCTCCTAAAAAGTTGCGCGGCGGATGTTCTCGTGCAGATTTTTCCGAAAGTCGAATCGGCCGGTTGCAAACGGGCAGAAGAGCAAGCGACGTATCATCAAAATCCAACCCCAGCATATCATAGGACACGATCAAATGACTGAAAGTATCGGTCTGGGCTGGCTGGAAGGGGTACCTCAATCAGGGAGTTTTCCGCCTGCGGGAAGTAACGCTACGCCGGCACCGGTGCGCTTTCGGCCAGGACCGAGATGGCGGCACCCTTTTTCTCGCGCGGTTCGAACACGAACCAGACCGCGTCGTCAAATCCCGAGTATCGACAGACGCGGGGCTTACTGGGACCCTCCGCGGTGATCACTTCGAGCACGTCACCCACGCCGAGCGGGCGCAAGTTGCGCTCCTTCGCGTTTTCGCCTTGCAGCGCGCGCCACAAGGCGTACTCGTTGGGCGCTTCGATCTCGCACGCCGGGATGTAATCCTTGGGCTTGACGTTGGTGGCGCCGTCGGCGGGCGGCAAACTACGAAAGCGATCGATGGCCGCCTGATCCTTCAGATAATGGACTCGGTATGAAGGCATGGGAACATTCTACCTCAGAATTGTTCTGGCATCAGGGGGGAAAGGGAATCAGGTAGTGGTGCTTTAAGCACCACTACCGGGAAATCAAAAATCAAAAGGCAAAAATCAAAAGGCAAAAGTGAGGGCCCGTGGCCATGGATGCGATGCCGCGCCGGTGGCCGGCCGATGATCCGGCCCAGGCTACGTCGCCGTCAGGTCGGTCCCTTTTGCCTTTTGCCTTTTGCCTTTTGCCTTTTGCCTTTTGCCTTTTGCCTTTTGCCTTTTGATTTTTCATTTTTGATTTCGCCCTTCCGCCTCCTGCGAACCTCGCCTGCTAACCGCGCCTCTTGGAACGCGTCCGATCCTATGGTAGATTCCTAGAAAGAAGCATGGACGAAACACCCATTTCCGGCGAGACTCCCGTCGCCGAACCGGTCGTACCATCGCCGCCGCAATCGAGCGATTCCTTCTTCAACCTGAAGGCTTGGGCGCGCGACCTGGTGGTTTCGCTGTTCATCGCCGGCGTCTTCATCGTGTTCCTCTATCAGCCGGTGAAGGTCGAAGGCACCAGCATGATGCCGCAGCTCTACGATCAGGAGCGGATCTTCATCAACAAGTTCGTCTACAAGTTTGAAACCATCCAGCAAGGTGACGTGATCGTTTTCTGGTATCCGCTCGATCCCTCGAAGTCGTACATCAAGCGCGTCATTGGATTGCCTGGCGACACCGTTCGCATTTCCGGCGGAAAAGTTTTGGTCAATGGCAAGGCGCTGGCCGAGCCGTACGTCGCCGCCGAGTATTTCGACCGCCAGAGTTATCCGCCCGTGATTGTGGAACCGGATCACTACTTCGTGATGGGCGATCATCGCAATTCCTCCAACGACAGCCGCGCGTGGGGCACCGTGGCGCGGAGCTACATCTACGGCAAGGCGGTCCTCGTCTACTGGCCGATGAAGTTTTTCGGCAGAGTTCAGTAAGAAGTGCGGTAGAAAAATCCGCAACTCGCGTTATACTAAAAGCCGTTCCCACGTCCATTCGGAAAGAGGATGATGCAGGCCACTCTGGCACTGGAAGACGGAAAGGTCTACACGGGTAAGGGGCACGGCGCGCAAGGCGAATGTGCCGGAGAAGTTGTTTTTAACACCGCCATCACCGGATACCAGGAAGTCTTCACCGATCCCTCGTACTCCGGCCAGATTGTCATCCTGACGAATCCGCAAATCGGAAATTACGGAACCACGCCGGAAGACAACGAGTCGGCGCGGCCGTACATCGAAGGGTTGGTGGTGCGCGAGTTCTCCGCGATCACCAGCAACTGGCGCAGCACGGAACACGCCGACCAATTCCTCGGGAAAAATAAAATTCCGGTGATCTCGGAACTGGACACGCGATCCATCGTTCGCCACTTGCGCGAGCGCGGCGTGATGCGCGGCGTCATCTCCACGATTGAGACGAACGCCGAGGCCCTCATTGAGAAAGCCCGCGCGATTCCCTCGATGGCGGGCCTCGATCTGGCCACGCGCGTCTCGACGCCGAAGCAATACGATTGGACCGCACCGGCCGAAGATCGCACCAGCGAAATCACCAAGCATGTGGTCGCGTTCGATTACGGAATCAAGCTGAATATCTTGCGCCGCTTGGTTTCGGCGGGTTGCCGCGTGACGGTGGTGCCGTCGCTGACCTCGGCGGAAGACGTGCTCGCGCTGAAACCGGACGGCGTGTTTCTCTCGAATGGTCCCGGCGATCCCGAGCCGTTGCACACGCAAATCGGAAACGTCCGCAAATTGCTCGGACGCGTACCCGTGTTCGGAATCTGTCTCGGCCAGCAAGTGCTGGGACTCGCGCTCGGCGGGAAGACCTACAAACTGAAGTTCGGCCATCGCGGATCCAACCATCCGGTGAAGAATCTGCTGACGGGCCGCGTGGAAATCACGTCGCACAATCACGGATTCGCCGTCGACCCCGATTCGCTGAAGGACAGCGAGGTGCAGATCACGCACATGAATCTGAACGATCAGACGCTGGAGGGATTCCGCCACCGGACGCTGCCGATGTTTTCGGTGCAGTATCATCCCGAGGCCGCGCCGGGGCCGCATGACTCGAGGTATTTGTTCGACGAGTTTGTGAGACTGATGGAGGAAAAGAAGAATTAGCCACCGAGACGCCGAGAACACCGAGAAACCTAGCCATCCGTTAGACGGCCTTACGCGGGCGATCATCGGTTGCGCGATCAATGTTCATCGTGCTCTTGGTCCGGGACTCTTGGAAGCAACGTATGAAAACGCCTTGTGCGTCGAACTCCAGGCGGCTGGGTTACGATTCGAGCGGCAAAGAACCTACCCTGTGATTTACAGGGGCGCGACGGTTGGTGAATACCGGCTCGATTTGCTGGTCGAAGAGAAAGTGATTATCGAGATCAAGAGCGCTGAATCCATGCACAGTCTCTTCGTGGCACAAGTTTTGGCCTATCTCCGTGTAACCGGCATGGAGGTGGGATTGTTATTCAATTTCAACTCTCCGGTCCTGATGGAAGGCGGCTTCAAGCGCCTGGTTTTGTAGTTGCGTTCTCGGTGTTCTCGGTGTCTCGGTGGCTCATTTTTATGCCGCGTAGAAACGATATCTCGCGAATCCTCATCGTAGGCTCCGGCCCCATCATCATCGGCCAAGCCTGCGAGTTCGATTATTCCGGCACGCAAGCGTGCAAAGCCCTCAAGTCCGAGGGCTACGAAGTCATTTTGGTGAACTCGAATCCGGCGTCCATCATGACCGACCCGGATCTCGCCGACGCCACTTACATCGAACCACTCTCGCTCGCCTACGTCGAGGAAATCATCCGCAAGGAACGCCCCGATGCCCTGCTCTCGACAGTCGGCGGGCAAACAGGATTGAACTTGTCGGTGGAGCTCGCCGAGGCCGGCATCCTCGAGAAGTACGGTGTCGAGTTGATCGGCGCGAATCTTCGCGCGATCAAAATGGCCGAAGATCGCCTGCTGTTCAAGGACGCTGTGCGCCGTGTGGGACTCGAGACGCCGCATTCCAAGCTCGTCAACAACGTCGAGGACGGCGTGGCTTTCGCCGACACCATCGGGTATCCCGCGATTCTGCGGCCGTCGTTCACACTCGGCGGAACCGGCGGAGGAATCGCCTACAACCAGGAAGAATGCGTGGAGATTTTGACGCGCGGACTCGATCTCAGCCCCGTCGGCGAAGTGCTCGTGGAGCAAAGCGTGCTCGGATGGAAGGAATTCGAGCTCGAGGTGATCCGCGATCTCGCCGACAACGTGATCATCATCTGTTCCATCGAGAACTTCGATCCCATGGGTGTGCACACCGGCGACTCCATCACCGTGGCGCCGGCCCAAACGCTTACCGATCGCGAGTATCAGTACATGCGCGACGCCGCGATCAAAATCATTCGCGAGATCGGCGTGGAAACCGGCGGATCGAACGTGCAGTTCGCGGTGAATCCCGCCGATGGACGCCTTGTGGTAATCGAAATGAATCCGCGCGTGTCGCGCAGTTCGGCGCTGGCGTCGAAAGCCACGGGATTCCCCATCGCGAAAATCGCCAGCAAGCTCGCGGTGGGATACACGCTCGACGAAATCCCCAACGACATCACGCACAAAACTCCCAGTTGCTTCGAGCCCACGCTGGACTACGTGGTGGTAAAGATTCCCAAGTGGCAATTCGAGAAATTCCCCGGCGCCGACGACACGCTCGGTCCGCAGATGAAATCAATTGGTGAAGTGATGGCCATCGGCCGCACGTTTAAGGAAGCGTTGCGCAAGGGTGTCCGCTCGCTGGAAACGGGACGCAAGCGCGGCACCGAAAAGTTCGACGACGAGCGCATCACCGAACGCCTCGTCACGCCACATCCGGATCGCTTGTCGTACATGGAGTACGCGCTGGCGCACGGATACAGCGGCGCGCAAGTCTCCGAAATGACCGGCGTCGATCCGTGGTTCGTTCGCCAAATGGAAGAGATTTTGGCGGTGGAAAAAGACGCGGCCACGGTGACGCCCGCCACGGTGACATACGAGCAACTGCGGCAGTTCAAGCGTCATGGTCTGAGCGACGCGCATCTCGCGTGGATGTGGAACTCCACGCGCGAAGAAGTGCGCAACGTCAGGTTGCAGCGGCGCGTGCGCCCGGTCTTCAAACGCGTCGATACGTGCTCGGCGGAATTCGAGAGTCACACGCCGTATCTTTACTCCTGCTACGAAACGGAAGACGAAGCCGAACCGACGGATCGCAAAAAAGTGATGATCCTGGGAAGCGGTCCGAACCGAATCGGTCAAGGAATCGAGTTCGACTATTGTTGCTGCCACGCGTCGTTCGCGCTGCGCGAAGACGGTTACGAGACGATCATGGTGAATTGCAATCCGGAGACTGTCTCAACCGACTACGATACGTCCGACCGCTTATACTTCGAGCCGCTGACGTATGAAGACGTGATGAGCATTGTCGATCACGAGCGGCCCTATGGCGTGATCGTGCAGTTCGGCGGACAAACGCCCCTGAGCTTGGCGCGATCGCTGGAAGCGGCGGGCGTGCCGATTGTCGGAACGTCGCCCGATTCCATCGACCTGGCGGAAGATCGCAAACGTTTCGGCGCGCTGCTCGCCGATTTGCAAATTCCCTCACCGGAAAACGGCACCGCGATGACCGTGGAAGAAGCGCGCGCGGTCGCCGAGCGCATCGGCTTCCCCGTGCTGATTCGTCCGTCGTACGTTCTCGGTGGGCGAGCCATGACGATCGCGTATGACGAGGCGACCGTCGAGCAATACATGCGCCGCGCACTCGAATTCCGGCAAACGTTGCCCGTGCTGATCGATCGCTTCCTCGACAACGCTACGGAAGTCGACGTCGATTGCCTGGCAGATGGAGAAGACGTATTGATTGCCGCGATCATGGAGCACATCGAAGAAGCGGGCACGCACTCCGGCGACAGTTCCTGCGTGATCCCCGCGACGATCCCGGAAGATCAGCAGGAAACGATGCGCCGCTATACCATCGAGTTGGCGCGGCGGCTGGGCGTGGTCGGGTTGATGAACGTGCAGTACGCGATCCAGAACGGCAACGTTTACGTGCTGGAAGTGAATCCGCGCGCGTCGCGCACGGTACCGTATGTGAGCAAGGCGGTCGGCGTGCCGCTGGCAAAACTCGCCGCGCGCCTGATGCTGGGCCGCAAGCTCCGCGACTTCGGGTATTCCACCGGCCAACTGCCGTGCAAGCCGTGCTTCGTGAAATCGCCGGTGTTTCCGTTCGCGAAATTCCCGGGTGTCGATGTGATCCTCGGTCCCGAGATGCGCTCGACGGGCGAAGTGATGGGCGTGGGCGCCGACTTCGGCGAAGCGTTCGCCAAAGCGCAATTGAGCGCGGGACAAAAACTACCGCTGAAGGGTCAAGTCTTCATCAGTGTGAGCGATCAGGATAAAAAGCAAGCGGTCGATTTGGCGCGGCGCTTTTCGGCGGCCGGATTCCAGCTTGTCGCGACGCGCGGCACGGCGCAAGCGCTCGCCGCGGCGGGCGTGGCCGCGAAAACCGTTTTCAAAATCAAGGAAGGCCGCCCCAACGCAGTCGATTTGATCAAAGCGAAGAAGATCGCGCTGGTGGTGAACACGCCGATCGGCGCACATTCCTACGCCGACGAAAAAACGATCCGCCGCGCCGCCGTGCAATATCGCGTGCCGGTGATTACGACGCTGTCCGGCGCACGCGCGGCCATCGCGGGTATCGAAGCGCTGCAACGTGGGACGATCAACGTCGCGTCGCTGCAAGCGCTCCATGCTAAGGCCGGCTCACCCACTTAGTCCGATACATAACGATCGTACTCGGAGTGCGAGCCAATCCAAATCCATGTAAAGTCGCCGTCACCGTATTCTTCGGCGACGGCGCGATAGTGGTCCCCAATTCGCGAACTGTGAAGAGATTGTATTTGCCTTTGAGCCGGCGGAACTGAAGGGAGGGATGAGAAAAGTTGCTGCGCCAAAGACTGTAGTTCTTCTTCGCAAGCTGTTGCACATCAGCCGGCAATTCGGAAAACTGCCTCCAAAATCTCGGCGTTCCGCGAGACCTCATTCTGACGGAGGCCAGTCCTTCAACAGACCAGCTTCGCGCGCCGCCCTAGCTTCGTCAACTAGACGGTCCAGGCGTCCCGCTGCAGCGTCCTCATCCATCTGACGGTCCCACCGCTCCTGATCCAGGGCGAGCATATGTTTCATCAGTTCGGCAAACTCGTCCGCTGGCAATTGATCAATTTGGCGTTCGATCTCTTGTAGACGGCTCATAGATGTATCCTAACCGATTATTTGTCCGTCACCGCTTCGACGCCCGGCAGTTTCTTCCCGACAGAAACTCCATCGAAGCGCCGTTAGCGCCTCCCCAACTCTTCCCGGCAGACGCGCTCAAGATCGTCAAGACCGTGCTGTATCGTCTGCCATATGCGCCGCGGGCTAACGACGTCGTATTCGTGCCGGTAGATATTGCCGGCAGCCGCGATGGCCGCCCAGTCGATCCCGGAATGGCGCAGCTTCATTTCTTCCGGCAGGCGACGCGACGCCTCCGAAATCACTTCAAGCGCACGGATCGCCGCGTATAACCGGAGCGGATCCTTGGCAAACCTTCGGAATCGATGCCGAGGACAAACGAACGGACGATGCCAATATGATCGACGATGTCCTGGAGGCGCGACGCCGGGTCTTTAGAAGGCATTGACGGCGCTGTTCAAAATGCTATCGCGCAACAGCGGCTTCAGCGCTTCTCGATCCGCGAGGTCTACAGGCGCGCCGATCAGTTCTTCCAAATCGAGCGTAAGGCGCGCGTATTCGAAAACGCCGATGGGCGCCGCGGGGTCCAAATCCACCAGAACGTCCACGTCGCTGCCGATAATCTGCTCGCCGCGGGCTACCGAACCGAAAACTGCTGCATGGCGCACACCACGCCGCCGCAAGTCGGCTTCGTGCCGGCGGAGGGTGTCAAGAACTTCCGGCAAAGTTGTGGCCATACAAATTAGTCTAGCAGAGCGTGACTTATTTGTCCGTCAACGCTTCGACGCCCGGCAGTTTCTTGCCCGACAAAAACTCCATGGACGCGCCGCCGCCCGTGGACACGTGCGTAATCTTGTCCGCCACGCCCGCCTTGTGGATCGCCGCAACCGAATCGCCGCCGCCGACGATACTTGTCGCGCCCGCGGCCGCGACGGCTTTCGCAACGCCGATCGTGCCGTGGGAGAATTGCTCAACTTCGAACACGCCCATCGGCCCGTTCCACAAAATCGTCTTCGCCCGCGCGACCTCCGCGGCGAATTGCTTCACCGACGCCTCACCGATGTCCAGGCCCATCCACTCAGCAGGCACCGGCGCGTCAATCGGCTGCACGATCGTCTCGGCCCCTTGCTCGATGCGCGGCGCGATCACGTGATCCACGGGGAATTTCAGTTTCGGCGACGCCATCAGTTCGCGCGCCAGATCGAGCTTGTCGTTTTCCACCAGCGATTTCCCTGTTTCCACGCCCTTCGCCTTCAGAAACGTGTAAACCATCGCGCCGCCGATTAGCATCGTGTCGCAGAGCGGCAAAAGGTTGCGGATGATTTCGATTTTGTCGGAGACTTTCGCGCCGCCCAGGATCACCACGTAAGGACGCTCGGGATGCGCGATCGCCGCGCCCAAATAGTTCAGCTCTTTCTCCATCAGCAAGCCGGCCGCCGCCCGCGACACGCAGTGCGCGATTCCCTCGGTCGACGCGTGGGCGCGATGCGCGCTACCGAACGCGTCGTTCACGTACACGTCGCACAGCGCCGCGAGTTTTTTTGCGAATGCCGGATCGTTCGCTTCTTCCTCGGCGTAGAAGCGCACGTTTTCAAGCAGCACCACATCGCCGGGAACCGATTGCGTACAATCAGGCGAGAACGCCACCGCGCGGCCCAGCAATTTCTCCAGGTGCGCGGCGACAGGCTTCAGCGTGTACTTCGGATTCACCTTACCCTTGGGACGCCCTAGGTGCGATGCCAGCACCAGTTTTGCGCCGTGATCCATCGCATAGCGCAGGGTCGCCAGCGTTTCGCGGATTCGCGTGTCGTCTTGCACTTCCCCGCTCTCGCCGAGCGGAACGTTGAAATCCACGCGAATGAAGACACGCTTCCCTTGGAGTTCCAAATCGCGAATCGAAAGTTTGGACATGACTACAGGCCCTTGGACGCGATGAACTTGATCAGGTCGCGTACACGGCACGAGTATCCCCATTCGTTGTCGTACCACGCGATCACTTTCACGCACGTTCCGCCGATCACGCGCGTCATATCGGCGTCGACGATCGAAGAGCGCTCGTCGCCCTTGAAGTCCGAGGACACCAAGTGTTCTTCGGTGTATCCGAGAATGCCCTTCATCGGACCATCCGCCGCCGCTTTCAGCGCCCCGTTTACTTCCGCGACCGTTGTGGCTTTCTCGACGAACGCCACGAGATCGACGACAGATACGTTCGGCGTCGGCACGCGCATCGCAAAACCGTCAAGCTTGCCTTTCAACTCCGGAACCACCAAGCCGATCGCCTTCGCGGCGCCGGTCGACGTGGGGATCATGTTGATGGCCGCGGCGCGCGCGCGGCGCAGGTCCTTGTGCGGAAAATCGAGAATTTTCTGATCGTTGGTGTAGGAGTGGATCGTGGTCATCGATCCGTTGATGATTTTGAAAAGATCGTTCACCACTTTCGCGGGCGGCGCGAGACAATTCGTGGTGCACGAGGCGTTCGAAATGATGTGGTGCTTCGCGGCATCGTATTTGTCTTGATTCACGCCCAGCACCAGCGTGATGTCTTCGTTCGACGCCGGCGCCGAGATGATCACTTTCTTCACCGTGCCCTGCAAATGGGCCTTGGCCTTATGCGCGTCGGTAAAAAATCCCGTGGATTCCACGACAACCTGGGCGCCCACCGACGACCAATCGAGCTTCGCCGGATCCTTCTCGCTGAACACTTTGATCTTTTTGCCGCCGACAGCGATGAAATCCGCGCCGTGCGTGACTTCTTCTTTAAGATTGCCGAGAATCGAATCGTACTTAAAGAGATGCGCGAGCGTGTGCGGATCGGTGAGATCGTTCACCGCCACAAATTCCAAATCGCTGTGGCCGAGCGCTGTGCGCGCGATATTTCGTCCGATGCGGCCGAAGCCGTTGATCCCAACTTTGATGGACATGTAAGGTCTCCTGGAAAATGTCTCCGAAGAAGCCGGAGGATTTAGTGCAGTAAACGTGATTATATCAAGGGACCGCGCGCTCCCTGTGATTTTCACTATAGAATCCTGTGATCGACGCCACAATGGAGGATGAGAATGACACTTGAGAAAACGGCTCCGGCGTTCGTGGAGATGGCCCATCGAATCGTTTGGGCCAGCGCGGCCACCGTCGACCCGCAGGGAAAACCGCGCGCGCGGATCTTCCATCCCATTTGGCAATGGGATGGCGCGCGCCTTACCGGTTGGGTCGCCACGCGGCCCACGGCCCTGAAACGCGCGCATCTCGCGGCACATCCGTACATGTCGATCAACTACTGGTCGCCGACGCAGGACACCTGCGTCGCGGAATGCCGCGCCGAGTTGGTATTCGATCAACCAACGCGGACAATGCTGTGGGAGTTGTTTTCCAACACGCCGGGACCGCTGGGCTACGATCCGCGGATCATCCCCGGCTGGACGAGCGCGGAATCGGAGTCGTTCGCGGCAGTCCGTCTCGATCCCTGGCTTCTTCGCGTGATGCCCGGCAGCGTCCTCGCGGGAAAGGGCGAGATTCTGAAGTGGCAGGAGAGCTAACGCCGGCGCACTAACGCAGGAACGCTTCGTGCAATCCGCCATCGACCGAGATCACTTGTCCCGTGGTCTTCGACGATTTCTGCGAGATCAAGAAAACCGCCGCTTCCGCTTGATCCTCTGGCGTAATCGGCGACTTCGTGAGCGTGCGCTCGGCGTAGAATCCCGCCAGTTTCGCGCGCAACGACTCAGTGTCCTCCGCTTCGGCAAACGCGATTTTGTATTTCACCAGCGACGCAATCACGCGATCGCGCGGGAACATGCTCGATCCCGCGACCACGGTCGCGGGCGCGAGTCCATTCACACGCACCAGCGGCGCCAACTCCACTGCTAGTTCGCGCACCAAGTGATTGGCCGCGGCCTTCGAGGTGTCGTATGCAATCGATCCCGGCTTTGCGACCACGGCGTTCACGCTAGTCGTGAGCACAAGAGACCCGCGCAGTCCTTGGCGCAGCCACACGGGACGCGTTTCGTCTGCCACCAAATATCCGCCCATCACGTTTACATCAAACGTGAAGCGCCACTGCTCGTCGGTGACTTTTCCTTCGCGACTCGGCGCGACGAAAACGCCGGCGGTCACGATGATGCTGTCGACGCCGCCGTACGCCAGCACGGTTTGTTTCAGCATTTCGCGGATGCTCTCGCGTTTCGTGATGTTGACAGCCAGTCCAATGGCGGGACCACATTCGGAAATCCCCGAACCGCCGAGACCAATTCCCTTCCCGTAAATCTTGGTGAGTTCGTCGGCCGTTGCTTGCGCCGCGGCTGCGTCCATATCCGCGCAGACTACGTGCGCGCCTTCTTTCGCCACACGATGCGCCACCGCGCGGCCGATTCCGCTGCCCGCGCCGATCACCACGACGACGCTGCGTTCCATCTCGCGCTCCGGCGGCATGCGGCGCAGCTTGGCTTCCTCGAGCAGCCAGTACTCAATGTCGAACGCTTCCTGCTGCGGCAGCGCGACATACTCGTCGATCGCCTCGGCGCCGCGCATCACTTCCACCGCGCAGTTGTAGAACTCGGAGGTCACGCGCGATTCGCTCTTGTTTTTGCCCCAAGCAATCGATCCAACGCCGGGAACTAGAATGACGGTGGGATTCGGGTCGCGCATCGCCGGAGAATCCGGGCGACGGCACGCGTTGTAGTACGCCGCGTAGTCCTTGCGATATTGCTCCAGGCCGGCGGTCAGTTTCGCTTTCAACGCGGCAACGTCTTCCGCCTGCGGATTCCAGTCGACGTACAGCGGCTTGATTTTCGTGCGCAGGAAATGATCGGGACACGAGGTGCCAAGCTCGGCAAGGCGCGCCGCATCGCGGCTATTCACAAAACGTAGCGTCTCGAGACGCCAGTCGACGGTGCCGATGAAGCGCGCTTTGCTGGAAATTTGTCCTCGTAACCACGGCAAAATCTCGAACAGCAATTCGCCGCGCGCGGAATCGTCAAGCGACTGATATTTCGCACCGCCGAATGTCGCCGCACCTCTGTCTTTCTTCTCGATGAACTCGGCGGCGCGCTCGATCAATCCCAGCGACAACTCGTAGCAAGCTTTATCGTCGTCCGCCCAATTGATCAAGCCATGCTGCCCGAGCACCACGCCCTTCAGCGCGGGATTTGCGCGGCAAATCCGCTGCAATTCCAACCCCAGCTCGAAGCCGGGACGCAACCACGGCGTCCAGCCGACTTCCCCGCCGAAAACCTCTTGCGTCAATTCCTTCGACCGCCCCGACGCCGCCACCGAGATCACGGAGTTCGGATGCAAATGGTCCACATGCTGGCGCGGAACGAAGGAATGCAGCGGTGTGTCGATGGACGCCGCCCGCGGATTCAGATTGAACGTGCAGTGCGGATAGAAACCGACCATGCGGTCTTCCGCTTCGCTCTTCGGTCCGCGTTCCGGCGAGGCCGCGTACGTTTTCTGCAACGCCACGAGTTTCTCTTGATACAGCGACGAGAAATTCGCCAAGCTGCTGGTGCGCAAATCGCCACCCGAGCCCTTCACCCACAGCACTTCCACTTGCTCGCCGGTCAGCGGATCGCGTTCCTTGATCTTCGACGACGTGTTGCCGCCGCCCGTGTTCACGACGCGCAGATCGGATCCCAATTTGTTCGAGCGATAGATCAATCGCTCGGCCGGAGACAGCTTTTCTGTTTCTTGATCGTTCCAGAGATAATTGACGTGTTTCATAGGAAGGTTAAGGTAAGTAGAAGACCTGTGGAACCGGCGACATCTGCTCGTCGGCGTTACGGCCGGGCACGCCCATAAAGAAATCTTTCATCTCCGCTTGCCAGCGCGCGTTGACTTCTGTCGCCGCCATTCCGGCGAGCGCCTTCTCGAAGTCCGGCGTCTCCACGTAGCCGATCAGCAATCCGTCGTCGCGCAGGAAGAGCGAGTAGTTGTGCCAGCCGGTCGCCGATAGCGCGGCGCGCATCTCCGGCCAAACCGATTTGTGGCGTTCTTTGTATTCCTCCAGCCGATCCGGTTTCACTTGCAGCAAAAAACAGATTCGTTGCATTTGTTATGGCACCAATCGTTTGAAATTTGTATACGCCGCGTCCCACCGCCCGACGTCGCGCGGCTGGAACGCACGTGGCGGAAAAGACCGCTCGATGATATCGCGCGATTCGTCGAGCGACGCGACCATGCCCGCACCCACCATCTGCATCGCGAGATTGCCCAGGGCCGTCGCCTCCACCGGCCCCGCGAGAACGGTGCGGCCCGTTGAATCGGCAGTGAATTGATTCAGCAAGTCGTTCTGCGACCCGCCGCCGATCACGCGAATCTCCGCGATACGCGTGCCGGTGAGCGATTCCGATTGCTCCAACACAAGGCGATACTTCAACGCGAGACTCGCGAGAATCGAGTTGACGAACGCGCCCGGTGTGGCAGGCGCGGCTTGGCTCGTGCGCTTGCAGAAATCGGCGATGGCGGCGCTCATGTCGTCGGGGCGCATGAACGATGCGTCGTCGGGATCGACAAGATGTTGGAACAACGAACGGTCGTTTTTGGACATTTCCAGCAATTCTTCCCAGGAGTGTGACGCCCATTGCTTTCGGCACCCTTCGAGCAACCACATTCCCGTGATGTTCTTCAGTAATCGCACCGTGCCGCAGACGCCGCCTTCATTCGTGAAGTTCAAGGCCTGGGCCCGCTCGCCGGAAATCGCGTGCGGAACTTCGGTACCCAGCAGCGACCACGTACCCGAGCTGATGAACGCGCGTTTCCCTCCCGCGCGCACCGCGGCAACGGCCGATCCCGTGTCGTGACACGCCGGCGCGATCACTTTGGTCGCGCGGAGCCCAGGCAGTCGCGACAACTCTTCCGCCAGCCCGCCCAACTCGGTGCCGGGATCGATCACCGGCGCGAGGAAATGCGCCGGCACGCCGACTGCGCCCAGCAATTCCGTTGACCACTTCCGAGTGTGGCCGTCAAGGAATTGCGTCGTTGTGGCGTTTGTGTATTCACAAGCGACACGGCCCGTCAGCCAAAAGTTCAGCAAGTCCGGCATGGTCACGAGCGATTGCGCGGACGCCAGCAATTTCGGCGTTTGCTCCTGCGCGGCGGCCAACTGATACAGCGTGTTGATCGGCATGAACTGAATGCCGGTAATCGCGTAGATTTTCTCGCGTCCCACACGCTCAATCACGCGATCCATCACTCCGTCGGTCCGGCGATCGCGGTAATGATACGGGTTCCCGAGCAGCACATGGCCTTCGCCGAGAAGCGCGTAATCGACGCCCCAGGTGTCGACTCCGATCGAATCGATGCGTTCGCACCCGTGCGACGCGAGCGCCGCGCGCATCGCCGACCACAGCGCTAGCACGTCCCAGTGCATCGAGGAATTTACCGTGACGGGATCGTTGGGAAATCGCGCGAGCTCGTGAATCGCCAGACGGCCACCGTCAAGGCGGCCGGCAATGGCGCGGCCGCTGGCGGCGCCGAGATCAAAGGCTATGAGATTGCGCATGGAAAACGTTGCCACTAACTACGGGAAACTCTACCACAGAGCACACAGAGGACACAGAGCACACAGAGAAAGACAACACCTTTGCTATGGTTTTTCTCTGTGTGCTCCGTGTTCTCTGTGTGCTCCGTGGTAAATTTTCACCCTTTGCGGCTACGCATAGGACGATACCGCTGCCGCGTTCTTCTCGGCGCGCTCCGCGGTGATCCGCTCGATATATCCGCTCTCGCGATGCGCGGTCAACGGATCTTCGGGCAAGCCCTTCGACTTGTTCCATTCGCGGATCGCCGGACGAACGTCGGTGGAGAACGCGTCCTTAAGACAATTCTCGGCGTCAACCAGCGCGCATTTTCCCTGCGCGTACGCCAGTTTCTTGTGATCCACGAGCGCGGCTTTCGCGAACAGTTCCTCGGCCGTTTGCACCGTCTGGATCATCGCCTCGATCTTGCCCTTCACGTTGTGCGACTGATCCACCATGTAGGCGATGTCGGCGCGCTCGCCGGAATTCCACTCGAAGAAGAATATTTCGTGGAAGATGCGGAACACCTGATACGGATCGATCGAGCCCATCGTCAAATCGTCGTCGGCATAGCGGCGATCGTTGAAGTGGAATCCGCCGAGCATCTTCGATCCCAGCAGCCACACGACAATCTGTTCGATGTTCTGCGCCTGATAATGATGACCGGTGTCGACAAGCACGCGCGCCTTCGGGCCCGCCGCTTGCGCCAGAAGCAGCGCCATTCCCCAATCGGCGATATCGGTGTGATAGAACGCCGGCTCGAACGGTTTGTACTCCACGAGCATGCGTTGACCCTCGGCCAAATGGCGATGCGTTTCCTTCAAGCCTTCCTCGAACCACTGGCGGCGCTGATGCATGTTTTGCGTACCGGGATAATTCGATCCGTCGGCGAACCACAGCGACAGGTCGCGGCTGCCGAGTTTCGTTTGAATTTCCACGCTGTCGAGCAAATGGCGCAGCGCCGTTTTGCGAATTTGCGGATCGGGATTCCCGAGCGATCCGTACTTGTAGCACTGATCCTGAAACACGTTGGGATTGATCGCGCCGGGACGTACGCCATACTTCGCGGCGATTGTCTGCACGTCGCCGATGCTGCCGGTTCCCTGCGGAAAATCCCACAGCACGTGCAACGCCACTGTCGGACAAACGCCGGTGATCGAGTGAATGTGTCCGGCGTCCGAGAATTTCTCCTCGGTGGAAGTGGCCGCGGCGGCCTGCGTGAATTTTCCGAAACGCGTGCCGGTGTTGGCGAATCCCCAAGAAGGCAGCTCGATGGAAAATGTGTCGAGCGCCTTGAAAACGGTTTCATGCTGCTTGGTATGCATGTTGAAAGGATACCCCAATCGGCGTGGCGGGGCACTCGGCCAAGTCCTTGCAGGAGAGGCAATGATCGGGTATTGAGATTTGTACATACAAATGTCATACTTTCCGTGTGGATGCACAAATCACCGGATTTGATTGGGACTTCGCCATAGAGCGCAGGCTACATGCACAAGAAGGAAATTCGTCATTATGAAGAAGAGAATCCCGGCATTCCGGAGTGACAAGCAAGCGGAACGATTCGTCGCCACCGCGGACCTGACCAAGTACAGCCTAGCCGGCACGCGTGTCCGCTTTGAGTTCGCCAGGAAGGACGCCCGCGTCAACATGCGTCTTCCGGAGCCGCTGCTGGAAGCCGTTAAGGAAGGCGCAAAGGCCCGCGGAATTCCTTATCAACGATTCATCCGCGAGGCTCTCGAACAAGCCGTCCGCTAGCAACCATTTTCCTTTCCCGTGAGTTGTGGTAGCTTGACGCCATGAACTACCGCGCGCTTGGGATCGCATGTTTGTTCACTGTCGCTCTACAATTGACAGCGCAATCGTATTGGGAGATGACAACGCTCTCTAGCCGTCCCGAAATGGTGAGCGGCGGAAATGTGCTGGTGGAAGTGAAGATCCCGCCAAGCACGAGTTTCCACGTGTACCTAAACAGTACCGACGTAACGGCGGCGTTTCACGCCGACGCCGCGCGAGGTTCCTTCATTGGGCTTGTCTCTGGTCTGAACAACGGCGCCAATATGCTCAAATTGCGGGGCGGCTCACAAATGACCCTCATGGACGTTGTGAATCATCCCCTCACGGGACCGATTATCTCCGGCGACCACTTAAAACCGTTCGTCTGCCAAACGGAAGAATCGGGACTCGGCGCGCCGCTCGACGCCGATTGCTCGGCCAAGGAAAAAGTCGAATATTTTTATCGTACAACCGGCGACGCCGGCACATTCAAACCGCTGGCCGACCCCGCGTCCAAGCCCGACGATCTCGCTCAGACCACAACCAGCGAAGGCAAAACTGTCCCGTACATCGTGCGCGTCGAGTCAGGCACGATCAATCGCGCGATCTATCGCATCGCGATGCTCACGGAGGGATGGAATCACCGCATTCTTTATAGTTTCGGCGGCGGCTGCGGCACGAATTACACGCAAGGCCGCAATCAGCCCACGGCCGTGCTCACCGACGCTGTGCTCTCGCGCGGACTCGCTCACATTACGTCCACCCAAAACGTGATGCAGCAGCATTGCAACGACAATCTGTCGGCCGAAGCCGTCAGCATGATCAAGGAACATTTCATCAAGCGCTACGGCGTGCCCGTGTGGACCGTGGGACTCGGCGGATCGGGCGGATCAATCCAGCAATTGCTGATCGCGCAGAATTATCCAGGTCTCCTCGACGGCCTGCTGCCCAGTTTGACGTACCCCGATTCCATCAGCACGCGCCCCGACGTAACCGATTGCCGCTTACTGATGAAATTCTTCGCCAAGGACCCGCAAACGTGGACGCAGGAAAAAATCATGGCCGTCGAGGGCTATACGAAGGGCACGTGCGCGGCTTGGGATCGCAGTTTCGTCGAGGTCATCGTCGCGGCCAATGCGAAAGGCTGCGGAATCCCCGCGGATCAAGTCTACGATCCCGTGAAAAACCCCAAGGGCGCGCGTTGCACGGTATGGGAGATGAACGCCGCGACGTTTGGACGCGATCCGCAAACGGGCTTCGCGCGGCAATCGCTCGATAACGTCGGCGTGCAGTACGGCTTGGCCGCGCTGAACTCGGCCGCTATCAGTAAACGCGAATTTCTCGACCTGAATCGCAACGTCGGTGGATTCGATCGCGACGGATTGCCGCGCGCCCAGCGCACGGTAGCCGATCTGGAAGCCGTGCGGCTTTCCTACGCCGCCGGCCGCATCGACACCGGCGCCGGCGGTCTCGCGATGGTGCCGATCCTGCACTATCGCACATACAACGATCCGCTCGGCGACATTCACGATCGCGTGCGCGACTTCGTGGTCCGCGCGCGGCTGCAACGCGCGAATGGCCGATACGACAACGAAGTGCTTTGGATCTTCCCCAATCCTGCATCACCGGGTGGAAATCGCACCCTCAGCGCGAAGGTCTCGGGACTGGCGATCGACACGATGAGCAAGTGGCTCGACGCCATCGTTGCCGATAAATCCACAGCGCCCACGCTCGACAAGATCGCGCACGCAAAACCGGCGGCCGCGGTCGATGGCTGCTGGTCGGGCGACGGCACACGGTACGACGAACCGGCGTCCATTGACGGCACGGGCAAATGCAGCGAGTTGTTCCCCGCGCATCGCACACCGCGGCTGGTGGCCGGCGCGCCGCTCACCGACGACGTAATGAAATGCCAGTTGAAGCCGGTCGATCCGGCGGACTACAAAATCCCATTCACGGGCGACGAACTGAAAGAGTTGCGCACCATCTTCCCTGGCGGCGTTTGCGACTACTCGAAGCCCGGTGTGCAGCAGCAATCGATCGCAGGCACTTGGCTGACGTTGCCGCTCAAGTCGAAGCCCGGCGAATAGCACTTGACACCATAAAGTATTACGTGCCACGATATTTCCCGACGCGTACTACGCGACACGTAATATGACCGATCCCAACCTACTCGTTTTGTCCAGCCTCGCCGGCGGCGAGAAGCATGGCTACGCCATCATGGAAGATATTCACCGCTTCGCGGGCGTCCGCCTGGGACCCGGTACGCTCTACGGCGCAATCACACGGCTGGAAGAGCGCGGGCACATTCGCCCCATCGCCAGCGGCGACGAGCGGCGCCAGCCGTATCGCATCACACCCGCGGGCCGGCGATTGCTTGAAGAGCGTTTGACGAGTCTTGAGTTGGTCGTGAAAACGGGATTGCGGAGGCTGCGTCCGGCATGAAGCGGCTTCTCGCGTTCGTGATGCGGTTGTATCCGGAGAAGTGGCGCGCGCGCTACGGCGTGGAGTTTCGATATTTGCTCGATGACGCGCATGCCGGATGGGGCGATCTGTGGGACGTATTCCAGGGCGGCTTAAAAATGAGATTGGAAACGGGAGATTTTATGCATCTTTCACGCAGAGACAAAACGGCGATTGTGGTAGCCGCCGTCGGAATTGTGACGCTGGTCGGACTCTGGGGCAAATTCACCGTGCCCGAATACGAAGCGTCCACGGTGATCCTAATCGATTCTGGCAGGATTGATGAATACAAGGTCGTGTTGCCTGACGTTGAAGCCCGGATTGGCATGATCAACGAGCAATTGATGAGTGCGAGGCGCCTCCAAAGGATCATCGATACCTACGATCTCTACAAACCCTTGCGGGGAAAAAAGACGCAGCAGGAGATTATTGAGCAGATGCGCCGCGACATTCAAGTGGAAGTGCTACCCAACAAAATCGGCAAGGACGACTCCATGCACGGGTTCCGAATCCGCTACCGCGGATCCCAGGCGCCGCTTGTGGCACAGGTAACGAATCAGTTGGCATCGCTGTTCATCGAGGAGAATCTGAAAGTCCGCGAGGGCTTTGTGAAACACGACCTCGACTTCCTCGATGCACGGCTCAAGGAATTGCGCGACCGCATCGCCAAAGCCGAAACAGTCGCGCATAACGCGAAGGCGCCCGTGGACCGGGAACTCGACGCTCGCGACGTGAGCTTGTTGCGCGACTACTACTCGAAGACCTTCGTGGAGAAGCTGGACCTCGAAAATGGAATTGAACGGCGGAAGTCGGAGCGTTTCACAATTCTCGATCCGGCGAGGATTCCCGAAAAACCGATCGGCACGCGTTTCGCGATGGCCGGTTGGTAGCCAAGCCTAAATCGTTTCGATCATCGCGACGGCGTGCGCTTCGATCGCGCGACCCTCGCCGACCGCGCCCAAGCCTTCCGCGGTTTTCGCCTTCACGCTGACCGCGTCGAGCGGCAATCCCAGCGCGTCGGCTAATGCTTGACGCATCGTCAAAATGTGCGGCGCAAGTTTGGGACGCTCCAACACCACCACCGCGTCCACGTTCACGGGACGGAATCCCGCGTGCTTCAGCAACTCGACCGCGTGCGTGAGAAACAAGCGACTGTCGGCGTCTTTCCAGCGTGGATCGTTGTTGGGAAAGTGACGGCCGATGTCGCCGAGCGCCGCCGCGCCGAGCAGCGCGTCGGTGAGCGCGTGCGCCACCACGTCGCCGTCCGAATGACCTTCGGGTCCGTAGTCGAATGCTACATGCACCAGTCCAATGATCAGAGGACGGCCCATAACGAGGCGATGACTGTCGTATCCGATTCCGATTCGCGACATGGCTTATGAATTCGCGCGAGCCTTTTCCTGCTCGCGGATAGAAAGCGCCAATTCCAAATCGCCGGGCTTGGTGATTTTGATGTTGCGGTCCGAGCCCATCACCACATAAACCTCGCCGCCCATGTGTTCCACGAGACTCGCCTCGTCGGTGCCCACGAATCCCTCGCGGACGGCGTGCTCGTACGCGCGGCGCAAAATCTCAAAGCGGAAAACCTGCGGCGTTTGCGCCTGCACCAGCATCTCGCGCTTCAGCGTCGCGCGGATCACCGCGCAGTCGCCGGCCACGCGTTCCACCTGCTTGATCGTGTCGATGGCGGGAATGCCTAGGATCGCGGCGCCCGTGCGCGACGCCACTTCCAGCACGCGGCGAATCGCCTCCGCCTCCACGAAAGGCCGCACGGCGTCGTGCACGGCGACGAGGTCGGTATCCGCCGGCGCGCGGCGCAAGCAATTCTCCACTGATTCCTGGCGATTCAATCCGCCTTCCACGATTTCTACGCGCTTGGAAAACTTTTCTGCTTCCAGATACGGCTGAAACGCCGCGACATCCTCGGGACGCAGCGCGACATACGCGCTTTGGATTTCCTCGAGCGAAAGAAACTTGCGCAGCGTGTGAATCAAAATCGGCAGGCCGTCGAGTAGGAGAAACGGCTTGCGCGGACCGGGCTTCCCGGTGGTGGATCCCATGCGCGTGCCGAGTCCTGCGGCGGGAATGAGAACAATCGCTTTCATGCGGCGCGGCGCTCCAAAGAATTATCCATTGACGATCGGGGCTTCCCGGCGGGGCGCGGGCGCCGTTTCGCGCGCCTGACGCGGGCCTGCGCTATCCGTTTCCAACGCCGGCGGCGCCGCGGGCAGCGTCCCTTCCAGCGGTCGCGGACCCGTGGCCGGAGCGGCGCTGCGTGGCGCGCGTTCGTCGTATTTGCCGAAGATCATTTTGCCCGCGGTGGTTTGCAGCACGCTCGTCACCGTCACGTCGACGGTGCGGTTGATCATCTTGCGCGCGTTGTCCACCACCACCATCGTGCCGTCGTCGAGATAGCCGACGCCTTGGTTGTACTCCTTGCCTTCCTTCAGCACAAAGACCTTCATGATTTCGCCGGGCAGCACGATCGGCTTCAGCGAATTCGCCAGATCGTTGATGTTCAGCACGGTGACGCCTTGCAGTTGCGCCACTTTATTCAAGTTGAAATCATTGGTCACGATACTCGCGCCCACGAGCTTGGCGAGCTCGATCAATTTCAAATCCACGTCGCGCACTTGCGGAAAATCCTCTTCGCCGATTTGCACATTCAAGTGCGTCATCTTTTGGATGCGCTGCAACACGTCGAGGCCGCGGCGTCCGCGATTGCGTTTCTGCGAATCGGCGGAATCGGCGACCAGTTGCAGCTCGCGCAGCACGAAGCGCGGGATGATCAGGATGCCGTCGACGAATCCGGTTTCGCAAATGTCGGCGATGCGGCCGTCGATAATCACGCTGGTGTCGAGCAGCTTCAGCGATTTTTTCGCCGGCTCCGCGCCGAACAATCCACCGAGCGCGGAGAGGTTCAGCATGTCGCCCTTTTTTGCGCCGACCACCAGACCGATGTAGGCCATCAGCAACATGATCAGGATTTGCAGAAAGCTGCGCGTGGATTGCTCGAAGGGCCCCCAGTTGATTACCAGGCTCATCAAGAACGCGCCCAAAATGCCGAGAATCGATCCGACCGCCGCGCCGATCAAGCGTGTCAAGCTGGCTTGTTTCAAACGAATTTCAAAAATGATGATGGCGAGAGACAACAACAAGCCGAGCAATCCGGACTCCCAACGCGAGAGTCCAAAGGGACGCTGATACGCGGACAGAACGGTCAATACGGCGATGAAAGTACCGCGAACAATCGCCAGATCCGCCACTGGAAAACCCTTTCCGGCCCACCCAAAAATCGAGCCTGCAAATTGATGGACTGAGTATAACACTTACTTCCCGGCGCACCTCGCGGCGCGTTCCATGTGGCGTGCCATTGTCGCAACCGGGCCTCTGCCCAGCCCCGTGCCATAATCCCAACATGCCGTCACGAGCACTCCTGGCGTGTGCGCTGCTCGCGACCGCGTTCGCCGCGCGCACCTACAAGCTCTTCGACTCCAGCGTGTGGGGCGACGACGTGTGGTCGGTGGCGGCAGCGTCGGGACATTCGCTCGACGTCCGCTTCGAAGGCATGTTGCCCGGCGAAACGTACCACGACCCCGAGGGTCCCGCGCCGGCGGCGAGTTACTTGCGCTATCTGCAACCGCTGCCGGGGAACAATCTTTGGCGCGTGGCACGCGACTCCTTCGCGCAGGAAAGCCACCCGCCGTTGTATTTCCTGATGCTTTGCGAATGGATGAACGTTTTCGGTTTTTCGCTGGCGTCGGGGCGCGCGTTTTCCTTGCTCTTCGGAATGATCACGCTGCCCGTGCTGTTTTTTTTCACCCGGCGGATTGTCAACGAGACCGCCGCCTGGATCGCGTGCGTGTTGTGCGCGTTTGCTCCGTTTCAGTCGCAGTTGGCAATTCTGATTCGCGCCTACACGCTGACAGCTTTGTTGGTGATGATCACGTCGTGGCTCACGCTGGAAATTCTCGAGCGCGGTCCTGAGCAAAAGTTGCTGCGCGCGCTGATGTGGCTCGGCATCGCCGGCATGATGCTGCACTACTATTTTCCGCTGTTTTCCATGCTCCAGGGAGCCGCGCTGCTGACACAACGGCGATTGCGCCGCGCGGCTCTGGCGATCGGCGCGGTTTGGACCGCGGTGCTGGCGGCGCTTGCGTATTACTTCACGGCTTCGCCGTCATCGCTCGCGCAGCCGTGGATCAAGGGACCGTGGGAGAACGGCTTGCTGCTGCTGAACGGTGCGTCGGCGTTGACGGATCTGCTGATCTTGAGTCCCAACGAAAGCTTGCGGGCGTTCATCGATTCGCCGGCTTTGATTCTAGCCATCAAGGCGGTGATGGTCGCGGTGGTGGGCGCGCTCCTGGTGACCGCAGCGCGCGCGTTGCCGCGCCATCGCGCGCTGTTTCTGCTGTTGTGGTTTTTTGCGCCGATGGCGATGATCTACGTGCTCGACGTGGCGCGACACTCCGGCACCGTGATGACGACGCGCTACTTCGCGGGATGCGCGTTTCCGCTGTACATCCTGCTGGCCGCGGGACTCTCGCACTGGCGCCTGCCTGCGCGCGTGGCCGGCGCGGTGTTCCTCCTGCTGATGATGATCGAATGTCAGGCCGCGTTGCGCGTGCTGCCCGCGGGCACGGTGGAGGAGCGTTACGATGCAAAACGTCCCGCCGAGCGCATCGCCAAGGAATGGCGAAACGGCGATCTCGTGGTGGTGGCGAGTAATTACGGATGCGTGCCGATCAGCATCGCGGCATATCTGCCGCCGCAAACGCCGATGGAATCACTCGTCTATTTGCCGCGACCCGAGGCCGGCCCCGTTGTCGAACCGGCGACGCTCGACACTTTGGTGCCGCGCCTCAACCGCGAAGTCGCGGGCGCGCCGCGATTGTGGGTGCTCGAGTCGTTCCCCGATCCCTCGCTGATCCGCGCGCTGCACACGTGGCTCGATGCGCGCTACTCGAACCTCGGCGTGACGCGCTACGGTCAGCTTCGGCTGATTGAATACGCTAAATAAGCCGTTCGCAGGCGCGGCGCCAAATCCGCATGTCGGCGGCGGTTTGCCGCAGGAATCCGCGCGCGTCTTCGGTCATCGACGGTTTGAAGAGCGTGAATTTTTCGGCCAGCTCGTCGAGGCCATCGCTCAACGAACGATAGGTTTCAATCCACGAATTTCCGCTGAGCTTGACCTCGGTCAGCCACGGCAACATTTCCTCGAGTACGAGAATTGCGCCCCATTCCATCGTGGCGTCGCGCAGATAGTTGTGCGCGTTGCGCCGATGTTCCGCTACCGGCGTGCCGAAACGCACGAGTCCGCCGAGACTTTTGGCGCACGCTTGCAAAAAATATCCCGAAAAAATATCTCCGTAGCGATCGATGGACTGCCCGCCGATGGGATGGCCCATCCGCACGAAATAATACGCCGCCAGGGCCTCGCGGCGCAGCGCGGTGTTCTGCGTATTCACCGGCGACCAAGTGCGCGTTCCCAAAATCTCGGGCTTTCCGCGATACGCCTTGCCGTGCGGATCGCTGACCAGCCACGTCAGCGCGTCGACGTCGGGATCGAGCACCCAGAGTCCCGCATTCACGGGAATCTCCGCGGTGAGCTTCGTTCGCGTCACCTGCGAAGCGCGGTGGCGCGCCGAAAACGGAAATCCTCGAGGGAAAACGCCGGTCTTGCCCTGCTCGAACTCGATGAGATCGCAAATGTTGAAATAACCGCCGTCCGATTCGATCACTTCATGCTCGGCCGCGGGCGCGGCTACAATCGCGTGCTCGGTGAAAACATCGTCCTCTGGAGAAGGACTGTCGAGCGCGTAGTTGTCGTCGTCGAGCGAGATCACGAAATTGCAATCGCGTCCCAGCGCCATCAGGTATCCAACGTTGCGCCGATGGTCCGAGTTATAGAGCAGAAAATTCGGATCGACGCCCAGTCGCGAAAGGAATCGCTCCTGCTCCTCGAGTGTGGGACACTCCGTGCGCAGGCCGCGCTGAGAAGCCTCACGGCAGCGCTCGAACGCGGCGGCCGGCGTCTTGCGGTCGGGAATCACGATCACTTCCACCTGATCGAGATGGCCGAAGCGTTCGAAGTTGCGGCGGTAAGCGCCGAGAACCAGCGGGTCGAAAATCGTGGTTAGTACCAAGCATGCTTTCATTTCGCCCGCTCCTTTTGATTCAGCCCTCGGCGGCTCTCCTGCCTCAGCCGCCACAGTTGCCGGAACGCGTCCTTCACCGCCGACGAACCGAGCCGCGGGCTCGGCGAACGATAGTGAATCGGCACTTCCACAATTCGCAGATTCCGGCAGTGAAATTTGATTTCCGTCTGAAAAAAATGAGCCTGCGATTGAACGCCCTTGGCGACCACCATCTCCAGTGCCGCGCGCGAGAACAATTCGAATCCGCTGGTCATGTCGGTTTGTTTTGTTCCCGTCAGTAGGTTCGTTAGGAACGTCCCGCCGCGGCTGACGATGGTGCGTTTGAGCGTACTCTCGGTAACCCGCGAGCCTTTCATGAAGCGGCTGCCGAAAACGCAGTCGTAGCCACACTCCATGGCCGCAAAAAATGCCGCGAGGTCGGCGGGCTGATGGCTGAAGCCCGCGTCGATCTCCAGGACCCAATCGTGTCCCGCCGCCAGCGCCTCGCGATAACCGCGAAAATAGGCGTCGACCACATGGCGATTCTCCGGCGCCCAAATCACGCGCAGTCGCGGCTCGCGCGTGGCGAGATCGCGCAGCAACTCCAGCGAATTATCATCGGTGGCCTTGTCGAGGATCGCGAAAAACTCCACGCGGCGAAATCCGCCGCAATGCCGCAGGACTTCCTCGACGAATCGCGCGCCATCGGGACCTTCATTGGCCATGGGGCACGCGATCCCGAGCGCGATTTCACCGCGGCTTATTTTGCGCATTGGTCGAGCAAGAACCCGATGCGGTTGACTTGGTCCTCGATGATCTTGCTCAGCGGCTGACCACCGGAGTGTCCCGATTTCGTTTCGTAGTCGAGCACGATCGGCCGCGTCCCGGCGTTCGCGGCTTGCACCATCGCGGTCATCTTGCGCGCGTGCAGCGGATCGACGCGCGTATCGGCGTCGCCGGTGACGAGCAACACGGCCGGGTACTTCGTACCCGCCTTCACGTGGTGATACGGCGAGTACGCATAGATGTACGGAAACTGTTTTGGATCATCCGACGATCCGTACTCCGGCACCCACAACTTGGCGATCAGGAATTTCTGATAGCGCACCATGTCGAGCAGCGGGAATGAGCACATCACCGCGCGGAACAGATCGGGACGTTGCGTCATCATCGCGCCGACCAGCAATCCGCCGTTGCTGCCGCCGGAAATGGTCAGATGGGCGGGCGACGTGTACTTCGCTTTCACGAGATACTCGGCCGCGCCGATGAAATCATCAAAGACATTTTGCTTCTTGTCGAGCATGCCGGCCTTGTGCCAGTCTTCGCCGAACTCCGCGCCACCGCGCAGCGAGGGCAAAGCGAAGACTCCGCCTTGCTCCGCCCAGAAGATCGCCGTGGAACTGAAGGCCGGCAGCATGTTGGCGCGAAATCCGCCGTAGCCCGTAAGGTAGACCGGATGCGTGCCGTCGAGCTTGATGCCCTTCCGATATAGAAGGAACATTGGCACTTTCGTTTTGTCCTTCGACTCATACCAAACTTGCTTCAACTCAAAGTCGTCGCTGCGCACGGGGACTTTCAATTCCGCCCACACCGACCGCTCGTCTTTCCCCGTGTCGTAGCGATAGGAAGTCGGCGGAACGTGGAACGATTGGAAGCTCAGCCACGCCTCGGATTTTTCCCAGCGCCCGCTGATCGAAGCGGTTCCGATCGACGGCAGCGAAACGTCGCGCAAATATTTCCCGTCGCCGTCAAACACCTTGATTTGCGTAGCGGCGTTGTGGAGATACGTGGCGAAAAGTTTGCCGCCGATGGCAGACGCGCTGTCGAGCGGCACATCGGCCTCGGGGATCACTTCTTTCCAATTGCTTTGCGCCGGGTGCTCCAGGTCGACGGCAATCACGCGGCTGCGCGGCGCCTTCCAATTTGTGGTGAGATACAAGCGATGTCCGGCGAAATGCGGATCAAACGACGCGTCGATGCCGGTGACCACCGGCGCGGGCGCGCCTTCCCTTGAGAGATCTTTGATTGAAAGATCCTTGACGAAAATATCAGTGCGATCGTTACTCGCGCCGTGACTCACTTGAATCGCCAGGTAGCGGCCATCTTCCGACAATTGCACGCTGCAAATCGTTTGCGCTCCCATGTCGCCGCAGAAAATCGCGCGATCCTCCCCGGCCGCGCCGCCGCGCGGATGGTAAAACACGCCGGAGCCGTTCTTGTCGAGCGTCGAGTAGTAGACGCCGCTTTTGTCGGGCATCATTTCGAAGCTCGTGTAGGTTGCTTTCGGCAGTTGCACGGGGACTTCCTGCAACGTATCGACGTCGAGGAAATGCGGCGTCACCTGATCCTCGCCGCCTTGGCGCACGAAATACACGACGATCGTGCCGTCGCGCGAGATTTCCAGAAAGCCGGCGCTCGTGGTGTGATCCTTGCTCAGTGTGTGCGGGTCGAGCAGCACTTGATCGGCGCCTGTAATGCCTTTGCGCATGTAGAGCACCGGCAAATCCTGCGTGGCCAAGCGCTTGGTGAAGAAATATCGGCCGCCAAGTTCCACCGGCGTCCCGATGGCGTCGATCTTGAGCAGTTCGCTGAATCGCTTGCGCATCTCGTCGCGATGTGGTTGCTGTTCGAAAATCGCGTGACTGTATTTATTCTGCGCGTCGATCCACGCGCGCGTCTCCGGACTGTCCTGATCCTCCAGCCAGCGGTACGGATCGGCGATGGAAACGCCGTTGATGGTTTCCGTAACGTTATCCTTGCGCGTCGTCGGTTGCGGAACGGTGGTTGAAACAGCCAGAGTGAGCATGAGCACGAGAATCCCTAGTCCCTTCATCTACACACCTCGGACATTCAGTGTCTCAGGGATTCTCGGTTGTGACAAGCACGCGAAGGTTCTAACCCCCGAGATCGCGCGAGCCTGCGGGAACTGTTTCGTCCGCCTCAGCGAACGTTGCGGTACGCTGCGGTCGTGACGAGTGCCGTCAGCCGCGCCTATCTCGAGATCATCGACTTCCCAGCGGCGCCTAACCCTGACGCAACTCCGACATCGGCGACACGCGCGCCGCGCGCAGCGACGGAATCAAGCACGCGGCCAGCGCCGCGGACGCGAGTACCATCGGCACGATCGCGAACGTCAGCGGATCGGCGGGCGACACGCCGTAGAGAAGCTTGGTCATGAGCCGCGTCAGCGCCAACGCGCCGGCGATTCCCGCGGCCGTACCGGCGAGCGCCAGCGTCATGCCTTGACGCGCGAACATCCACAGCACGTCGCCGGGGCGCGCGCCCAACGCCATGCGCACGCCGATCTCGCGACGCCGCTGCGCCACCGCGTGGCTCATCACGCCGTAGATTCCTACGGCGGAAAGAATCATCGCCACCGCGGCGAACACGCCGAGTAGCGCCAGATTGAAGCGCGGCTCCGCCGTCGCCAACTCGACGACCGCGTTCATGGTTTGCACTTCGGAAATCGCGACGTTGCGATCAAGTTCCCAAATCGCGCTCTGCACCGCGGGCGTCAGCGCGGCGGGATCGCCCGCCGTGCGCACCACGAGCGTCAAGTAATGGCCGACCGTCGCGGTGTTCTGCAAATACGGAAGGAAGAATTCCTCCTCCGGCGGACTCGCCCAATCGCTGCGCACGGCGTTCTTCGCGATTCCCACCACCGTGAGCCAGCTCGGGGACGTGTTACGCGCGGGATTGTTGACGGTGATGCGTTGCCCGATCGCGTCTTGATTCGGCCAATGCGTCCGCGCCATGTATTCGTTGATCACCACAACGCCGGGACCCGCCGCGGTGTCGCTCTCGGCGATTCCGCGTCCGCGCAAAATCGGGATGTGCATCGTCTCAAGGTATCCGGGCAGCGCCAAACGAAACGCTGCATCGGGCTCTTCGCCGGGATGCGGCAGCGGCCGTCCCTCGATCCAAAACGGAAATCCCCAGATGTCGCCGGCGATCGGCAAGTGATTCGTCATGCCCGCCGAAACCACGCCCGGCAAACCGCGCACGCGCTCAAGCGCGCGCTGGTAGAATTCCGGCGCGCGACCGGCGGAAGAATCTTGCGATCCGCCGACGTCGACCACCATCGTTAGCAAATGATCCGCCTGAAATCCCGGATCGATCGCCTGCAACGCGGTAAAAGTTCGCACCATCAGTCCCGCGCCGATCAGCAGCATCATCGCGAAAGCGAATTCGGTGACCACCAGCAGACTCCGCAAACGTCCGCGCGTTGTGCCCGAGCCTCCTCGCGCGCCTTCGTTGAGCGGCTGCGCCGGATCCGTGCGCGACGCCTGAAACGCCGGCGCGAGTCCAAAGAGAATGCCGGTGAAAAGCGTCGCGGCCAGTGTAAATATCACGACGCGTGCGTCGAGCGTCAACGTGTCGAGGCGCGGGATCGTCGAGGGACCGAGCGCCGCGATCGCGCGCACGCCGCAGTACGCCAGGATCAATCCGAGCGCGCCGCCAACGGTCGAGAGCAACAAGCTCTCGGTGAGAAATTGCCGGACCAATCGCGCGCGCCCCGCACCGAGCGCCGCGCGCACCGCGATTTCGTGCGACCGCGCCGCGGCACGCGCTAGAAGCATGTGCGCGACGTTGGCGCAAGCGATCATCAGCACGAGTCCCACGGCGGCCAGCAGCGTCAAGAGCGCGGGACGAATGTTGTGCACTACTCTTTCCTGCAACGGCACGATTTCTTGATGGCGATTCGTGCCGGGATACTGCTGCTCAAGGCGTGCGGTGATCCCCGCGAACTCGGCTTGCGCCTCGCCGAGCCGCACACCCGGTTTCAGTCGCGCGAAGACGCGCAAACTGTTGCCTCCGCGTTTGGTGATGCGCGGCCCGAGCGCCAGCGGCGCGTACATTTCGGCGTGCGTCGCCCAGAAAGGCGCGAAATGAAATCCCGCAGGCATCACACCGATAATCGTGTACGTCTTGTCGTCTAGATGCATCGTGCGCCCAAGGACATTCGGGTCGCCCGCAAATTGGCGCTTCCAAAGCGTGTAGCCGAGAACCACTTCCAGTTCGCGCCCGGGCTGATCTTCGTCGGCGGTGAAGACGCGACCCAGTGCCGGCGACACGCCGAGCAACGGGAGAACGCCGGAGGTCAAGCGGAGCCCCCAAACTTTTTCCGGATGATCGACTTGCGTTAGGTCGGGCGTCCAATAGTCTGCCGCGCCCATATTCTCGAACGAATGCGCTTGCGCCTTCCAGTCCGCGAAATTCGCGGGCGCCACCGGACCCATTCCATGATTCAGAATCACGACCAGCCGTTCGGGATCGCGATACGCGAGCGGACGCAAGAGAATCGCGTTGACCGCCGTGAAGATCGCGGAATTCGCGCCGATGCCGAGCGCCAGCGCGATCACGGCGACGGCGGTGAAGCCGGGATTGCGGCGCATGGCGCGCAGCGCGTAACGAATGTCGCTTAGGAGTTGTTCGGAGAGTTGCATGGTGGGTCCGGCTGGTTAGACGGGCCCGCTGAGGTTGCGGATAGCCGAGATTCGCCTGCATCTAGAAACGCCTTCAGGCGCGGCATGATGGCGTCGCGCGCGAGTGTCGCGAGGGCGAAGAGTTCTTTTTCACCGCCGGGCAGCACTTCAGGAAAATCGCCGGGATAGCGAATCTCGACACCAAAGGGCGAGAGTTCTTTGGTTCCAGCAAGTTTTTCCGTCAGGTCTTCGTCCACCGGCCGCAGTAGCTTGAGCAAGACGCCAATGTCATGCGTCTTAGAGAACTCCACGCCGTGGATCGTTAGGAGCGCCTTGATGTACTTCTCGGCGGCTTGCTGACAGTGGAACGCCACGATTTCACGCGCGAACTCATCATCGACAAGGATCTCAACCGCGTGATAGTCGACATCGGCCTTGTGAATCCACTGCTCGACGATCTTTAGTAGTGCCCGGCTAGGCGGCTTCATAGATGGTGCGACCATATTTGTGTGCGGGAAACGCGAGCCCACCACAGATGTCCTTGGACTCCTCGAACCAATCCGTGTCCATCAAGAACAGATCGAATGGATAATCAATGTCGGTCAGCGAGTTACGTATTTTCAACCAATACTTACTCGACTTCGAGGGCGACGGCTCGACCACCAGCAAATCGATATCGCTGTCGCGCGTCATGTTCCCTGTGGCCGCCGATCCGAACAGAATGATGCGGTCCGGTTTGGTAACCGTTAGTATGCGCCGCACGATTTCCTGGACCAACGCTTCGTCGATTGCCATAGCCGAATGATAACGCAATTCGCGATAAACTGATTCTCCTATGGATCTCTCCGGTATCTTTCCTCCTATCTGCACGCCTTTTCTCGCCGACGGCGAATTCTCCCCGCACAAGCTGCGCGCCAACGTGGAGAAGTGGAGCGCCACGGGCATCGCCGGATTCTGCGCCACCGGCTCGACCGGCGAAGCAAAGTTCCTGGACCACGGCGAAAAACTGAAATTGTGGAAGGCGCTTCGCGAAGCCACCGACATGCCTCTGATCGCCGGCGCGTCCGCCGAAGCGGTGCGCGAGTCGATCACGCTGGTGAACGAAGTCGCGGAGATCGGATACGGCGCCGCGCTGGTGTTGACGCCGCATTACTACAAGGGAGCCATGCAGCGGCCGGACATTCAGATGAATTATTTCCGCACCGTCGCCGACAGCGCCAAGATTCCGGTGATCATCTACAACTTTCCGCAGAACACGGGCGTCGATCTGGCAGTCGAAACAGTTGTCGAACTCGCGGGACACCCGAACATTATCGGGATCAAGGAATCGAGCGGCAGCGTGGAGAAAGTGGGACGCATGGTGACGGAAACGCCGGCGGGATTTCAGGTGATGTCAGGTTCGGTGACCACGCTGTACGCGTCGTTCTGCGCGGGCATTGTCGGCGCGATCCTGGCGTTTGCGAACCCCGCGGCGCGGGCCTGCGTGGCGGTCCACGACGCGTACAAGAAGGGTGATCACCTGGCGGCGCTCGCGGCGCAGCGAAAAATCGCCAAGGCCGGCGCGTTGATCGGCAGCAAGTACGGCATCGCGGGACTGAAGCACGCGATGGATTTGAACGGATACTATGGCGGTCCGCTGCGGTTGCCGCTGCTGCCGCTGAATCCGCAGATGCGGGCGGAAATTGAAGAGTTGTTCGCTGAGATTAACGGGTAGTCGCGGGCTAATCCGATCGCAGCGTGATCACCGGATCGATCGATCGCGCCCTTCGTACCGGCACGGCGCAGGCGAGCATCGCCAAACCAACCAGCAGACCTGTGGCGGGAGCGAACAGCGTCGCCAGATCGACGGGCCCGTACGATACGTTCGGCACAAAGCGCGCCAGCGTCGCGATCAGCAGCAATCCCACACCCGAGCCAACCGCGGTTACCCGCAAGGCATGTCCCAGCACGGACCGTGCGATGTCCACGCCGCTGGCCCCGAGGGCCACGCGCACACCCAATTCGTGCGTCCTGCGCTCGACGGCGTGGGAAATCACGGCATACACGCCGGCCGCCGCGATCAGCACTGCCAGCGTCGCAAGAATGCCGATGAGCACGGCGGAGAATCGCTCGCGCCATAGCGAATCGCGGACTACTTCGTTCATCGTGCTCAACTCGCTCACGCCAATCTCCGCATCCACGTTGTGCACCGCCTGTCGCAGCGCGTTTCCGATGGCCGCTGCGTCTCCGTTGGTGCGCACGATGAGCCACGCGTTGGGCGACGGCGCAAAAGAGAGCGGACGAAAACCCTCTGGCAGAGCGGGACGATCCATGCCGTCCAGCCGGGGATCTCCGGCCACACCCACAATCGTCATCGGACCGTCTCCGGTGGCGATCCGCTTGCCGATCGGATCCTCTTGGGCGAAGAATTTGTGCGCGGCCGCCTGATTGATCACCACCGCCATGGGCGCACCCGGCCGGTCGCGCGAATCCAACAATCGGCCCCGCAGCAGAGGAACGCCGAGAGCTTCGAAGTAACCTGGTGAGACCGTCTGGAACGACATTTCGCCGTGAATCGGCCATCCCAGCGACTTGTTAATCTTGGGTTGCTGCCCAGGCGCCGCGGGTAACGGCGGGCGGCCCTCGATGCTAATGTCTTCGGGATCCCAACCCTGCCGGAATGGCAGTCTCCGGCTGACGGCTGCATGCTCCACTTCGGCCAGCGATTGCGCGGCGGATTGCAAACGCTCGTACAAGCGCCGGCGCGCTCCATCGTCGGAAGGTTTGGCGGGCACCGGATAGCGATACGGTGGAATCGCCAATTGCAGCGCCACGGCGTGATCCGGCCGGAAGCCCGGATCGGTATGGATAAGTTGCGAAAACGCGCGCGTCAATAAACCGCCGCACACAAGCAACAGCAATGAAAGCGCAACTTCCACGGCCACCAGAGAGTCGTTCCAACGCCCCGCGTGACGCGCGAGAGAACTGCCGCGTCCGCCGGATTTCAGTGCCGTCGCAAGATCGACGCCCGAGGCGCGAATCGCGGGAAGGATTCCAAATATCAAGCCGCATCCGACGGTGACGAGCAGGGTGAACAGAAGCACGCCTCCATCCATGCGAATTTGATCGAGTCGGGGGATCTTGCTTGTCACCGGCAAGAGCGCGATCACGGGACGCATGAGCGCCCAACTCAGTGCCACGCCGATCAGTCCTCCGGCGCCGGCGATCGCCAGGCTCTCGGCGAGCATCTGCTGAAGGATCGCGACGCGCGAAGCGCCCAGCGCCGATCGCAACGCAAACTCCCGGCGCCGCTGCAACGCGCGTGCCAGCAGCAAATGCGCGACGTTGGCGCAGGCAATCAACAACAGCAAGGCCCCCGCCGTCAGCAAAAGTTGGAACATGCGCTCGTGATGCCCAAAGAGATATCCATCCAGCGGGACGATCACCGAATCGGCGGACTCCTCGGGATAGACGATGCGCAGTTGACGGTCGATGCCGTCCATCTCCGCCTGGGCCTGCTCTCGCGTCACGCCGGCTTTCAACCGCGCATAGACGAGATTGCCCCACTCGGTGCGGCTGTACTTGGTCGCGGCATTCCAATAGAGCGGAAGCCACAGCATCGGGTCGCGCTCCCAGCGTGTGGGGAAAAATCCCGGCGGCATCACTCCGACGACGCGATAGCTCGCACCATCAAGGATGATTTCACGCCCCACTACATTGGGATCGGCGCCATATTCGGCGCGCCAAAATCGGTCGGCCAGCACCACCACGCGCGCACCCTCCGCGTAGTCGGTGGCATTCAAGGCACGCCCCAGTCGCGCGGGCACGCCGAGCGTCTCGAAGTAACCATCGCCCGCCAGGAAGCTGTCCACTACTTCGGTGCGGTCGCCGGATCGCAGGATGACCTGACGGGCTCGGTACGCCGCCATATTCTGGAAACTGCTGTGGCATCGCTCCAGCCAATCTTGAAACAGCCCGTTGCGCACGGCCATCATGCCCCGGTTTTCGCTGCCGGCTTCGTAGCGGGCGCCCTGGAAACCCTGGAAGATCTGCACCACGCGGTCGGGCTCCGGCAAGGGCAGAGGCGCGAAGACCACGGCTTTGGCGACACTGTAGATGGCGGTGGTGGCGCCGATGCCCAACGCGAGCGTCAACACCGGAACGGCGGAAAATACTTTTTGCTTGAGCAATTGACGCCACGCGTAAAGGAAGTCGGCCGTCAGTCGCTCTATCCAGCGAGTGCCGCGGGCGTCGCGGCATTCCTCTTTGCGCCGCTCGATGCCCTCCAGCGAACGAATCGCCTGCAGGCGCGCCAGTTCCGGCGTCATTCCCGCGCGGAGATTCTCCTCGGTGTCGCGCTCCACGTGATAGCGCAATTCCTCGTTCAGATCCTCTTCCACGCTGTGGCGCCGGAACAGCGCCCGCAGCCGCATGCGGATCATCTTAACCAAGCGCATACTTCTCCTCCCCTCATACCGCGCGGACGATGCGCGAAATCGCCGCCGACAGCCGCTGCCACTGGGCCGCCTCGCGCCCTAGGAATTTTCGGCCGGCGCGCGTCAGCGTGTAATACTTCGCGCGGCGGCCATTCTCGCTGACGGACCATTTCGAGGTAATCCAACCGTTGTGTTCCAACTTGTGAAGCGCGGGATAGAGCGCGCCAGGCCCCACGTGCAGCGTCTTGCGGGACATCTGGCGGATACGCTGCGCCACGGCCCATCCGTGCAACGGCTCCAGCGCGATGGTCTTCAGAATCAGAAGGTCCAGCGTTCCCTGCACGAGATCGGTCGGTTTGCTCATGGCTTAGTATCAGTAACTGATAATAATGCCTGCCAGAGGACCGCTGTCAAGTTGGGTCGTTGTCAAAGATTGTTCGCGGGAAGCAGTGGGTGGGCGCACAGGCTAAGAATTTCACCACAAAGCGCACAGAGAAACAAAGAGGACACAGAGATATTTCACCTTAGGTGAACGTTCTCGGTGTCCTCTAGCTTTTTCTCTGCGTTCTTTGTGGTGAAATTGCCGGGCCGAAAGGAAAGCCTAAGTGCGATAGCTGGCGTTGATGCGAATATATCCCTCGGTCAAATCGCACGTCCAGAAAACGGCTTTCTTCTTTCCCCGGCCGAGCGACACATCCACGCGCACTTCGCGGTTCGCGCCCATGGCATATCCGAGCGACGACTCGTTGAAGTCGAGCGCCACGCCTTTGCGGCACACCGGCACGCCTTGCAGCGTGATCGCAACCTTGGTGGGATCGATCGGCGCACCCGACGCGCCCGCGGCCGAGAGAATGCGTCCCCAGTTGGGATCGCCGCCGGCGATGGCCGTTTTCACGAGCGGCGAATTGCCGATCGCGCGAGCCACCGTGTCGGCCTCGGCGTCGTTCCGCGCACCCGTCACTTCCACCTTTACCAAGCGGCGCGCGCCTTCGCCGTCCGCCGCGATGGCTTTGGCGAGATCGAGCATCACTTCTTCAATCGCCTTGGCGATGCGCGCTTCGGGCACGTTGCCGGCCGCGCCGTTCGCCAAAACAAACACCGTGTCGTTGGTGGACGTGTCGCCGTCCACGGAAATGCAGTTGAACGTGCGCGAAACCGCCGCGCTGGTGATCTTCTGCAAATTGGGCGGAGCGATCCGGGCATCGGTCACGATGAAGGCCAGCATCGTCGCATGAGGCGGGCCCATCCGCGGATGAATCATCCCCGCGCCTTTGGCGAATCCCAGCACCCGTGCGGGACCACAGTCGCGGCGCGCGATTTTCGAGCGCGTATCGGTGGTGAGAATGGCCGCCGCCGCTTCCTGCCACTTGTGCGCATCGAGATCGCGGAAGGCCTGGGGCAGCGCGCTGGGAATTTGCGTGACTTCCATCGGCACCCCGATCACGCCGGTGGACGCCACCAGCACTTCGGCCGGCTTCACGGCCGCCAGTTTCGCCGCCGCCGCCGCCGTGGCCTCGGCGACCTTCATGGCGTTCGGCGTCGCGCAGTTGGCGTTACCGGCGTTGGCCACGATCACCCACGCGCGACCGCGCGACTGGCGCAGGTGCTTGCTCGAAAGCGTCACCGGCGCGGCGCAAGCGCGATTGTTCGTGAATGTGCCGGCGGCGGAAGCCGGGGCATCGGAGACGATCAGCACTAAGTCGGCTCCGCCCGTTTTCCTGATGCCGGCCTCCGTGGTGGAAAACCGGAATCCCCGCGGCGCGAGTTGCTCTTCTGGCATAAGGGGACAGAATAACGGGGAAGTGGCTATAAAACAAGCCCCGATGTTCGCGTTTTAGGCGAAAAACGGCCAGGGCCGAGAGCCTGTCGGAGAGAAAGAACAGATTCATCGGGTAGCGGCGCCACTGGCGATTTCGGTATAGCCACGAAGATCTTCGGTAAAAGGCGACGGTAGCGCGTAGGGCGTTGGTGCTGGCAAAAAGCCTG